>Ga0099797_100435_pt1 | contig 26934 bp, 15 predicted proteins | sample Uncmet_Sort48C_1_FD_89871 | JGI IMG/M metagenome (GOLD analysis project Ga0099797, IMG submission 89871) | Marine eukaryotic communities from CALCOFI LINE 67, Pacific Ocean - C012_Sort48C_1 | ecosystem: Environmental > Aquatic > Marine > Oceanic | place: Pacific Ocean: Monterey Bay | collected... | reverse complement strand
TGCAGGAGAGCCTGAAGCTCGACTGACAGGAAAAGAGTCACCCGCCCCAAGACACTCCCAATACACTACAAAACCTGTAAAGAGCCATAATTTCAATGGCGCCTTTCCAAGGAACCTTCTTCCAAGGGAGAAATACATCGTGGCTTTTGTCAGGTCTTTTCGAAGATACGACTGGCTTTCAACGCAGATTTTATTTTTCTTTCGATCGGGAGCCTTCTTCGATCACCGCAATCGACAACGGATCAAATTAAAATGACGTTGAACAAACGTTACGAGAACGCAGAAGAAAGCTTCGAGTCACTGCAAAATGAATGGAATGGTCAAAAAGTCAGAATCGGAATTCTTGTTGTGAAGCAAATGACTTGGAATCGATTGGGACGGGATCCGTTCGCTAACATCGTATAAGTTCCTAACTTACGTCCACATCTATGAAAATACGTTTGCTGCCACTCTGCATATGATGATAGCCGTTCGTTGCTAAAAAACTTCGCTGGGACATGTGCTGTCCAAGATCGCAAATTTCAATCGAGATATAATACTTCAGCTTCTTCTGACTCTGCAAACCGTAACGCACGCAAAAAGGAAACCGCAACCGAAATCTGATCCTGCACGCGCCATAATATATGAATATTGCTGCTCCTCCTGCAAAGAAACACAAACAGAAATAAAGATACACACTCCTACATGTTTTTGTAGTTGAACACAACAATGCAACAAATTGCCAATTTGAAATTGGTCTGTAGACACATACTCGCTTTGTAAAAAGACAAAATAACAATGCCCAAACTTCAACGCACTGAGCTTGGATTGCTGTTGTTTTGGAACCCATTGAATGTAGCAACTCAATTCGGACTACGACATTCCCTCGGTTTTACCATGACTAAATACGTAAACTCGTACTGCCACAACAAACGCAAGGCTGATGATCATTTCACCGCAGACCCCCATGCTTGGACTTTTTTCAAAAACGACGCCACATGACTCTCACTTTGGCACTCTGCTGCGCGAATAAACGCCAGTATGCATTACAATCGTGCTGAATCGCAGACAAAAGAGACCACTCGAATGAGACACGACACAAACTGCGCATACAAGCTGAGTGACAAGTAACGACACCTGAAATTTTCCTGTTGGACGCCGAAACTCTCATGGTGCGGTCGTTAAAGACTCCCAATGCAAATCGTATGCACAAATCAGAGAGTCGTCGGCTTGGACATACGCGACAAATCCACCATACATGTCGTGCAGTCGACCCATATCATCGGCTATTACTTTGTGGTGGGTCGGTTCCTCCTCCATTGGAAAAGGGACTCGGTCAAATTTGGCCCACGACCCTCTCCAATCACGACTCCAACTGATGACACTATCATGAGGCTCCATTAAGTGCAACTCAGGAGACAGACGCCTTTCATTTATGCGAGCCAATTCTTCACGCACTTTTTTTTGGATGCATGAATTCCCAGCAGCTATAATGTTTTTTCTGTGAGTTTGCGAACCCTCCTGCATACAATCACAGCCAGTCTTTTCAAGAAGAGACTCCTTGTTCTGAGACATTTGCACAAGCTTAAACGCCCACCTTCTGTAACGCTCACGCAAACGGTCATGCTCGTTCTGCATCAGTTTGGCATAAAATCCTCGGAAGTCATAACCAAAAACTCTCGCCAAATCTTGAAGATCGCCAAGACTTACACTCATTGGCACAGACAATGCGTTTTTCAGCAAGTCATCCTCCAACATTTTTGCTGTGTTGAATCGATTCGCATCGCTTTTGGATTCTTTTGCTGTGAATATGATCTTCGGCATAGCCTTGCTTTTGAAGTTTTCGGGTAGTACAGAAAGTCCACGCTCACTGCGCGAGTTGTTCCAGGAGTCGCGGAATTTTGCTGTGGCTCTCTTCCTCGACAATGGATCTGCCGGTGATATCATGGGTCCACCCATAAGCACCACTATCGTGAGCATCCCAACATACTGACCGCCTGCTTCAAAATGTTCAATATACTTGTCCACAAGATACGACTTGGCAGCATCCCACAAGTTGGAGCCATCGTTCAGCGAGATCCGCGCTTCCACAACCAACGCCAGCATATGTAACGGTTTTCTCGCGAGAGCGTCAACTAGGTCCTCCGGATGCAACAAGTCTTCCACCAACACGTGTCCGGAGGTGGATAACGTTTCAGTGGACGTCTCCCAGTTGACATCTCCCGTCAATTTTTCGTAAATAACTTGTCTCGCAATATCCGAGCTTCCGATGAGAACAATGCGAGGTATTGTCGTGTCATTCGCACGAATTGCCGTTCCAACTGCATCAGGTGTTGGCTCTCGAGCATGACCGAGCCCAGTGTCTTGATGCAATGGATTGCAGCTTTCCACAGAGGAATTTGAAAGCGCCGCCGCATCTTGCGTAGCTGTTGCATCGGTGGATGCATTGGTCTGGTTCTCTATCGCTGTCGGACCAGCTTCGGCTCTTCCCGTTTCCGATGACTCTAAGAACTGATGACTGTTCTCGGATGCACCATGAATCCGATCGCTCGGAGATAGTACTGATATCGCGTGCATATCGTTTGTCACGCGACTATCGGCTGAAGAGGCGTTTTCATCCCGAGGACCTGCCAGCGCAGGTTCATGGAGTGAGTTATCTGTCTGGCCTGAATCTCCACCACCGCTCTGCGAAATAATTTCACTGGGAATGACTTCCAGTGACGACGCGTTCCATTTATTTGGCAAGAGCGCTTCTCTCGGAACAACGACTCCAATCGTAACACCAACCAAGACAGCCACTATCGACACGATAATCATTATTTCCAAACAGCGCATCCCGCTAGTAGCAGTTCTAGCTTGTTCTTCTTCAGAATAAGGAAGCCCTGTTCGCTGGGATGATACTTGAGTTAAAGCCCCGAAATCAGATTCCAGCAATTCTGCCAATGTTGCATCATCCAACTCAGCCTCATCTTCGCTGCCAAAATCCTTCTTGTCATCGGACCATTCCTCGGAGACCTTGTCGCTAGTAGTGCATATCCTTTTCTCACGCGAAAACGAGGTCACCTCAGAGATTTGTGCCTCTTGAGGACATGGCTCGGATAACGCAACATCACTACCTGTCAAACAACTTTTGGCCTCATTTGCATCCTCATCAACATGAAGCGGCAGACTCTGGCAGACGAAGCCGGAACTTGGACTTACTTGTTGATGCCGTTTCTCGCAGGGAACAACAAGAGAGTGTATTCCAGAAGTCTCTGTCCTGATAGTTACGTCACTGTTGGCACCAGCCAAGCTGTTGGTCGCAGAATACAAATATGGAGAGTCTTCAGGGAGCCGATAGAAACTGCTATCGCCGCAGGGAGCAAATCTCAAACAAGACAGCAATTGTCTTGTCGTTTTTTCATCGGTCAAGCAACCAGTTTCGAAGTGCTCCAGGATCTGTCGTGTTGTCCACCTGGTCGCGATGTTTCTGTCGAGACACTTCTGAGTCATGTATAACAAATGCAGAAATTGCGAACAAGTTCTGGAAAATCTGTCGTGCTCTGGAAACTGAATTTTGACCTGCGGACAGGTCATTACGTAACCCGCCCTATGGAAGCAGCGCGCACAGTCGTGCCAGGGAGTATCTCCGTATAGCATCTCGAAGAGGATGATACCTGCCGACCAAATGTCGGACGTTTTGCGATAGTGCAAAGACCTGATGCCGCGCGTTATCTCGAAAATCGATTCCGGAGCCATGTAGAACGGAGTGCCAATTGGATTGTTTTTACTCAGATGCGTCATTCCTGTTCCATCTAATTTGTATGCAAGCCCGAAATCTGCAAGCTTCAGCACGCCATTCACCACCAAAAAGTTATCTGGCTTCAAGTCCAAATGTAACACACCTCTATCATGCAGAATTTCGATTGTCTCCACCATTTTTCTCCACGACCCTGCAATTTCATCCAAATCGAGAGGATTGGTTGAAGACGCATTTCTTTTTCGTAAATAACTTCGAAAGTCAGTCTGGGCAAGCTCCATCACCATGAAAAACGACGATCCACCCAGATGGACACCGGCATCTTTGAGACAAATCACATGTTCGGGATGGGATTGAAAATCCTGCAACAGCTGCACTTCAGGCCAACAGCGTTTGAGTTGTTCGCGTTGTGATGTGCGAACCATCTTCACCGCAAGGGTTTTCTCAATGGCCGCTTTTTCGGCAATACCGTCCGAATGACCGTGGATTCGGGCGCTCTCAACCCTGAATACGTGCCCCATGGCTCCTCGGCCCAACAGGTCCTGCATTTCGTATCTGCGGATGTGAGACAACGGAAGGGACACATTCCCCAAACGGGCTTTTTCTTCATCTCTGGTGGCGACCCAAAATACGGCACCAGGCCGGGTCACATCGAGCTCTGGCGCAAGAATTATGGAAACTGGCGCCCTTGCAATTTCAGCAGTGGTATAAGGCACGCCTTTACTCCCATCCTCAGCAACCTCGTCGCTTGCGCCCTTAATAGCGCCGCTATGGATGCCGTTACATTCGGTGCTGCCGTGTTGGATCGGCTTTCTGTTCACGTGTTCATTTCTTTGACCCAATTTCGAAAGCTCCAAAAGCAACGCATCTATCTTTTCGGATTTCTCAACCAATTCTTTTTGTTTGCGTTTATCGAGATACTGGAAATTCCCATGGCAGATGCCACTGCGGTCAAAATAATTTCCCACCTCATCAAAAAACCCGGCATGAGTCTCCCAGATGCCACACGTGTGCACATAACACTCCACTTGACCACCTGCGGACACAGATGATGAAACATCCCCACCTGCACACACTTCGTGGTTGCCATGTTGATCGTATGCTACAGAAACGAGTAGTCCGCTTCCATTTGTTGCCCCAACATCCTGTATGGCTGCCAAAGCCTTTTTCGTTCTTTCGTTCGTCCCTTCCGCTGGTCTTGCATCCGTCTGTTCCGTCGGTCTTATATCCGTTTGTTTTTCTTCCGTTGGTCTTACATTGGTCTCTTCTGTGGGTCCTGGGTCCATCTCTTCTGTTGTCCTCTCATCCCTCTCTTTCGCTTTTCCTGTCCTCCTCTCATCCTGGTCCCTCTCTGACCCCGCTTGAACGGTACCTCTACCTGCTGTTATCTTGAACGAACTATCGTCGCGGGATGAATTTTGCGTCAACACTCTGGAAACCCATGCCAGGCTCTCAATATTGAATGGAAGCGGAACACTACCGCTCGGAACACTACCGCTCGGATCATCCATCGCTAAATATAGAGGACCTGATATGATCACTGATCAAGCTTATTAAGGAAAGTTGAAACATCTAACTGTTACTATCATGGCCAGCTGGTTGCACGGAACAGACCAACCGAATTGTATATGATACCCGTACGGATCGTTGCCAAAAAACTTCTGTGAGACAGGCTCTGTCCCAGATCGCAATTTCAATCGCGATAATGACTTAACTTCCTCTGCCAATGACTCACGATCACAACGACGCACGCAAAAAGACAACTTCAACGGCAATTAGCTGCAAATCCTCTGACTGTCGACTGAACTCAACAATACACGCACGCAAAAAGAAACCTTCAACGAAAATGTCAAATTTATCAGCTGATATTTACTCAGGCTATGCCAAATACACAATTTTCGAATGGATCATCTTTCAAGAATTCGAGAACTGAGTCTAACTCAAAGAACAGGACTGTTTTGACGCTGCACAAGCTGCGACGAGACATGACCCGCAAACTGTCATGAACATTGCTACATCGACGTCAGACATTCATGATCATTATGATTCATACACTAAATAACGTCTAAGGTGCTTCGACTTCAACAATCACGCAATACATGATCACCTAAAATCTCATCGTCACGACACAGAATACAGAATCCAGCTAACGTCACGACGCTGAATTCCACAAGAGACATGATCAAGACAGATTGGAACTTCGCAAAACGTTTCACATCAGACATGAACTGTTACTTCGCAAAGGATAATTTGAGAAGACCGGACTCACACGACTTCAGAGAAACAAATTTAGGCTCACACGCAAAACTTCAAACAAAAACGCAAAGACGCCACTCACTCAACGCATAATCACATGACTCGCACCGAGAACAACCGGAAAATCCAACAATCACAAATCATATGAGACTGAGACTCCTGTTGATTTTGCGTCAGACTTACACTGTTCGCATCTGAATCAAAATCATTTATACTGAGTTGGTTGTGGTACAGTCCACGGTTGAATCCCCTTGACCATCGAGTCCGTCAGAATAATCTTTGAAGCCATGTCATAAATTCCCGCCACCACAATGACATTATGAAACAGAAACACTTCCTAGGCTTCCAACAAAAACTACGTACTGAATAAGCATTCAAATGATACACGATTATCATAATCATCGCAAATAATAACCTACCGAGCCTAGGCCAACATTGGCCCGTCCCTCGAGAGTCGACGGCAACAGTCGAACTTGAGTTGAATATTTGGGAATCTGTCTCGATTGATATGGACATCATTGCTAGTGCACTAACTTAAATCTCATCTGCGATGCTGGCGACATGAAATCAGCGATGCTGGCGACATCTCAACTGATTCCATCAATACAAATTGTAGCTGAGCGCGGAGAATCACAAAGAGCCGCCACCCAAGTGCAGACCATGATGAAGAAACGCGAAAAGTAGACTGGGAAACGCTAGACCCGATAGGTATACTCTTTTTCGTATCGGTGGGCTCTTCGACCTTGGCTTTCTCGTTTCCTCGCTATGTCCACAATGTCGCCCCACCCCTTTTCGATGAACCTGTCGAAATGAGACAGATCCGCCAGAACGTACACGTCGAACACACGACGCACCAAAGTGTCCACAGTGCCCTTCCACCCTTTCTCAACAGCCAACCTGAGAGTTTCTTCGCTTATCTGGGTATTGTTTTTTTGAAACTAATAAACATCAGCTGCACAATATCCCGATAGCCACTGCGGATTGCATCGTTGACTGCTTCTGACATTATTTCCACGGGCTCTTGCTCGAGAGTTGTCTTCACAAACTGACGCCAACTTGACTCGTCCTTGCAAATCGCGATCGATGATTGGAATTATAGAGTCGCAATGTGCCTGCAATCTAATGCATCATCATCGTGCAAAAAGAAAATTAATCGATTCCCTTGATCATGCAAATCTAGGAGCCTCGTATTTCCCAAAGATGTCTCTAAATCGCGCTTCACGTGACAGACGTATTATGCACCTTTTCTGCATACACAACAAGACAAATGGCGTTCACATCTCACGTCGATCTTATAAAATCGACCGTGTTTTTTGTAGCGAAACTGCATCGAACCGCAACGCACGAAAAAACAAACCTGACCCCCCCAGCTTGAAATGGTAGTTGAGAGTCTATCGTTGAGCTGAAGTCTCTACTTCATTCGAAGGTCCCTGCTGGGAGTCTATCTTTGAGCTTAACTTAGAGTTTACTTCTGGAGTCGGCAACCAAATATTTGACACGGTAACAGCAGAAGATCACGGAGCCAAAACGTGTGACGCCGTGACGTCGAACTGGTCACTGGCTCTTCCGTTGGCATACGTGTCTCTGACGGGCCCTGCGGATTCGTGAAAGGTTCTGTAGTTGGCGACCTTACAACCCCTGCAACGTTCCCGCCATCAATACTAATTCCACCGGTAATAGAAGCACTACCGCGATCCACAAAATCTTTGCTCTGTGGCGGTGCGATTCTCCCAGACAGCAATCCACTTAACCTCTGACGATCCACGGTATGGAGTGTGGAATACACCTGATAAAGAGCGTCAGCTTCTTTATCCACCTTGTCGAGCCAGGAGATTCGATCATACAGCTTTGCCATGTAGACCAAAAATTGGCCACGATACACGTCTTCCAAATGGTCGAGTAGCTGTTCCGATTCGGTCCTGTCGACAGATGGCGAACGATGAACAGAGATGCAAAGCTGCTCGACGAAATGTTTCAGCATAAACATAACATGAAGCAATGACGTGACACGCTGCATGAAATAGAGTTGGCGGCTGATGGGTCCCTCATTCCCATCTTTCTCCAGAAGACGAACAGACTCAGCTATCTTTTGCTCCAACTTCTTGATCGCATCTGCATCTTTTTTCAGCAATATGGCAACTGGCTTCTCCTCATCGGCAAGGCCAGTCATGGGTGGAACATCTGAAAAATACGAAGGCTCGAGCAGCTTCAGATACGTATACACGACTTCCGAGTACTTCTCATTTTCCGGCGTGTTTTGCTCTAAATTGGAAACCCGACTGTGGAGATTTTCCTTATACTTTCCCACGAAATCACGATGAAAAGCCTTCACGACTACGACAGTCGCGCCCGCGTTGTCGCTGCTGTATCTGGACAAGACCCCATTTGTAAAATTTTGCAACACTCCCACCATCTCGATTGCCCGCCTGGATTCAAGCAAAAGCTTTTGCTCCCCTTCGGGTATTCCAGTAAATATTGAATGGAACGCAGACGACTGAACATCCACTTCAAAATTGATATCGTCTGCGTGCAGTTTGGCAACATCACGCGGGGCCTCTTCGTTTCTATCGGATAACTTATTATCATTCTCAAACTGAGGGCGTCCCAGTATATTGACATGCCACTTCCTCCAGTCGAGATGGGCCAACATCAGCCGGTTTTCAATACGGCTCTGGCGCCATTTTGCCACAGAGGCTTCCCTGATATTTTGCCACAACTCCTCTCCAGTCGTGTTCTCACTGGCAAAAAAGTACGAGACGTTCGGCTTGGAATCGGACTGGGTGCGTCTTGTGTTCAATCTTTTGTGGATTCTCTCTTTCCAGACTTGTTCGTCTCCCATAGCGACATTCATCACACAAAACACGATGAGCGGATCCATGAACATGGCAAGGTTGTTCAATTCCTTGATGTGACTTTGCATTTTATAGACGAGGCCAGGTGCCCTCGTATGTGAGGCGTCAAGGGGAATCAGGATCAATCCAAGATGAAATAAATTCAAAACGCGTGGCATCCATTTAGGGGCCAACTCTTTCGGAGTCGCCACAGGGACATCCACAACTGTGAAATCCTGGCTTTCGTTTGGAGAGAGGGCCACACTGATCGGCCTCTCAGCTTGCGACTCTGCAGATAGCATGTCACTATTTCCAAGTAGTTTCCGTTTAAGAGGATCGGTCTCGTACGGAATCCCCAGAAGAATCAATGTATTACGCACGAAGTGTGGCAAAGGAATGTCATCACTGCCGATTTCTATGTCAGCAATACTCGCTCGAGGGGACTTGATTGTCATGCCGTTGGAGTGATTCGGCGCTGGAGTGTCACCAAGAGAACATCTCCTATTTCTCGACGCTTCACCGTTGGACTGTGCAATGGTGGCTTGCAGTGGTGCCGTGTATGATGCACCCGAGGTGAATGTGTTTGAGGTAGCAGCAGGTTGGTGACTGCTGTGAGGTAATAGAGCCACCGACCCAATGACATGATCGGATCCTGGCGCCATGAATGAGCTTGAGACGGGGGCAATGCCACTTGTCACTGTGACATCATGCAAAACATGGCAATTATCTCTGCCAGTATCTGGAGCACGGTCTTCTGTTGCTGTAACTTCCATGCGACTCTGACAAGGTCCAGGTGCCTGATTATCATTCTCATCCGATTGGGCTGCTCGACTGATATCAATCAACCAGAAAAAATCTGTAGCCAGACAGACAACAAATCTGAAACACAATGGCATGATTTTTTGTTTTGCGTTGTAGCTCGGATACAAATCTCGCTAAACCTGCGTGATGTAAAGGGCTGACCCGCCAATTGTGAGTTATTTATTGTTCAAAAAATAATCTGGAGCATGTGACAACGAATGACGTGTTTCAGATTCCTGAATCTTTTTTACCTGTCACGTCATCACGCGTTAAATTAATCGCCAGCAGCCAAGATGAATTCAATTAATGACATATGATCTTTCGTAAAATAATATTGGAGCAACATTAACTCTCGCGCAAGCCAGCTGCTGAGAATTACTTTTTCGCACAGCCCAGCTTTGCATAAAAAAAACATTCGCAAAATATACACCTCACTGATCGAGCTCCAAAGAATCGTTTGCAAAATCAATGACTCGCAAAATCAATGACTCGACAAAGAATCACGCAAACTTTGATTCTCGACTCCATCGGACCGTCTCAACCAAAAAAATGTTACCGCAAATTGATCAATCGCAAACTAGACCGACAATACATCAAAATCGCAAAATTCCAATCGCGACAGGCTCACTCGGACCAGAAACAATGTAATGGGGCCTGAAACTAATGCAAAATTGGCAACCGTATTACGTATGATTGTTCCTGAAAGGCAAAACTACTACTGGTTAGCTGGTATATATTGCTTCGAAGAAATCTTGTCGCGACTTCATCACCTGCGCTGTCATTGAGCATTCAGTCACTCCATTCAGAATCTGCCAAATCGATCGAAACAATACTGACGCAAAACTTGTTGATAATAAATACACGAGTCGTCCACGGGACCACGTTGCACCAGGAGGATTGACGCAATATCGATGGCACCTCGCAAACTGAAAACTGAAATCAAATTCAACGCATCATCCCACAGATTATATATCTGAATCAAGTGGATACGGGAACGCCTTCTGTTATTTGTGCGCCACAGATCCGCGGAACATAGAATTCTCTCGGGAAAGTTTCAAGATAATGCAAATGACTTGCACACCGGGAATGTGACACTCTTCGACCACACTTTAGGACTTGAAACCAAGACCGCATACCGATTCAAATATTGACTCTCTCTCTCAAGATACACTCAGAGCACACGAATACTTCAACTGTTACTTCTGGCTGAGCTTTTTCACTAAGCCATCTTTCTGAACTCCGATTCTGTTCCGTCTGGAGTTGCTGGGGTGTCACAAATTTCAGTGCGTTCCCAATGTGCAAAAGGAATGCGTTTCATGGGATCATCATAAAATAAAGAGTAATACACACAATGATACATCGGTGCCACTTCTGAATTATAACCAGCCAAAAAATGGAGCCGCAAAATGAAGTCGACCCATCGCAAATTATGTCCACACAATACACTCAGTTCGCGAGATCATAATCGCAAAGAAACACAAAACACACACACCATTCCCTGTCTCCTCACGGAAAAATAAAGCCAAATAGTCACTCTCTCTTTGTAACGAAATGTAGCCTTCAATCTGAACAATGAATGACATCCACAAAATCGATCGCAAAAAGATCACTCCATCTTAGACTTACCAATACTCTGCTGCCTGCTATACATGACTTCAGAAATCCCAGAAAGGAGACAAATCAAAAAGAGACAGACTACAAACTTTTGGAAAAACCCAACGAATAACCGCAAAATTCCCGTAAAGATTCGACCACTGACACGTTCTTCTGGGTTCCTACAACGGAATCGGTTTCCCCACAACATCAGGCGCAAAAGTTGCAATTGGAATACCGATATACTCATGAAATATTATTGTCGATCACTAGACTGAATGAGATTCTGCGAAATATTATGAGTGGAGGCGATGAATCATCCACATCATTATCAGACTTCAAGATGTTCAGATGACCAGCGCCAGAATACCACGCAACGACTGCAAGAACTGCTACTTCCGCATTCCTCTGCAAAACTGTCGAAAACCAGACTGGTAACACCATTCTTCTCGACAACCGTCACCACTTGTCGATAACGCATCGCCTTTGTTGGAGAAGAGTCTGAGAATCCATGACTGAGCTCCCCGCCATGATGATGAGACGCCTCATGTGGCTGGCAAGGTAAATTCAACGCAAGAAAAAGTTTTCCATGGAAGCCAACAGCGGCTTGGTAACGTTGCCACAAGGAAGCACGCGTCGAGAGCAATGGTAACTTTTTTAGAGTCACGTGACTCTGGTGCCAATGGAAACCAACAACGGCTTATTCACTGTAAGCTCGCTTCCAGACTCGAGCAATGATGAGTGACTTTTTTAGACATCTGGTAGTGATAGAGAAATACATTCTCAATTTGAATTGAGTATGACGCATTTCTGTGGAGTCTTTCTGTGGATCCCATTCGTTGAAATTTGAGATCGAGTTTGTGAAACATCGGAAACATTTGAATTCGATTCGTCGCACACTGGGCAGCAAATTATTGAAGAAGCCCTCAGGCATTCAAATGTCACTGGACAGCAATCAGCTTCAGACTCGGGAGATATTACCGTCCAATGACTGTCGATTCTTTTCCATTAAGTTTTCTTTACAAAATCAAAGCTGTGACAACTCCTGCCATGATGCCAACGACAATCTCAGAAAGACTTGATTCTGAAGTCATGAGTCTGATCATAGCAGGGAATCTGAAGGCGCTACTGGTCTCAGGCTTACCAGCCAACAATCCGTCCAGATTCTTACGATCCAAACTCGCCCGGGAATATGCAGAATTGAGGATGCCAAAACCGTGTGGCAAAAATGAAATTCCAGAGTCATGGAGTTTTATCATATCCTTGAGCAGATGTTCTTTGTGGACTTTCACGAGAATACCAAGCAGACGAGAGATACCGCTCCTTGAATTCGTACCCAAATGACTTCCAAACTTACAAAACTCCTTGATGAAATGTTTTTCCATGAGCAGCGCATGGACAACGATTTCTACCTGTGCCGACAAATGAACCTGCTCCCGAGTCGCTTCTTTCATCTTATCAATAGGCGCAGCCACTGATGACGGCAAAACAGCAGGCACCATCGGTAGGACATCTGTAAAAGGTCCCTCATCTGGAACAGAAACAGCTGTGGAGCCCTTAAAAGTCTCGAGGTAGGACGAAACCACATCCGCGTAGGATGCACCTGCAGTCGTGATACCATCTTCCAGCTCCCTTGCTCTTCTCACAAAGACATCCCCAAGCTTTGTCATGAAATCGCGGTGAAACACTTCAAAGATCTCGCGGGCTGCACTTGTCCCCGGCTCCGACAACGTGTTCTCCGAATCAGACACAACGTCGCCCCTGAGATTCTGCAAAAGCTCGGCGGTGTGAATCGCCTTTCGGGCCTCAACCAAGAGACCTATTTCAGCTTCATCAAGTTCAGGAAAAATCTTGTGAAGGGACCTTGATGCAACATCAGCATCGAAGTTTATATCGTTCGCATGTCGTTTGGACAAGTTCGCCACTGGCTCAAAGTTTGTCAATAAATGTTGCTCCATCTGTAGCTGGCGTGCCGCGGGTCTGCCAACGCTCCACTTTTGGACAGTCTCAGCAGAGATCTTAGCCGCAAACTCTTCCCCTGTTGTGTTTCCATCAGCAAAAAAATACGACACCCGAAAATCATCGCGGTTGCCATTCAGCTGTATCTTGAAATCCCGACTGAAACCTCGGCGCCACACTTCTGGTTGTGCAGTTGCATCTTCCAAATCGAGGATACAGAAGACAAGAACCGGATCAAACTCCAATTGCACGAAAGCGAAAAATTCAGCGTACTGCTCGAGTTTGTAGACCATAGCCGAATATCTTGGCACTGCCTTGCTCGGAACAATAATTGCGCCAACCTGGGCTAGGTTAAATACTCGGGGCATCCATTCTCTGTATGGAGGACTTTCTGGATAAAGCCACCGCGTCCCTGAGTTGGCCAGGTCCAGCACTCGCGCCGCATTCACTACCAAGAAGTCGTTATTTTGTGAAACAGCAAGGCTAATTCGCATTTCCCGTTCCATGTCCGTCATGGACCTTCCACTCAACTTCTCCATCAGGGAAGCTGCGTCTTCCTCTTCTCCAAACAGAATCAGCGTGTTTCGCACTGACGTCGGGGCAGGAACTTCATTGGGGTTCATTTCGAAATTCAGCTGTTGTCTCATTCCGGAACCCGCTGAACTCTCCAGGACATGGACCGCGTCAATGACCACAAGTTGGCAGCTGGGAGACAACAGACCGCCGCCGATGCAAAACAGACTTCGATACACCATTTGCAAGAAGATTGCAACGAGATTCCAACAATTGAATACACTGGACTGTAAAGAGACCACCCTGGAACTGATTCAAATTCAAATTGGTTTTCATTTGACGTGTTAGCATTTTGTGAAGAAGTTGAATTCAAATAAATCATAATCATCAAACCGCAAATTTTTTGCGCAGCAAACAAGCGCCGAAAAGTCAAAACGAATCATTCGAAATTGTAACTGAATTTCAATCCAAATCGCGAATGCAGCAACAACCCGCCCCATCTCCACCGCCTTGTTGTCTTCATGCTCTGACCCTCCTAAGCATGAAAATCGCGCAACATCAGAATGAATCAGAATCAGCAACGGAGCGCTGTCTCTCTCGGAACACCGTCAGATGAATTCAATTGATATACTCCTCTCTCCAATATCGTCATCAACAATGACTTGAGATGATGACTCATCCAGAAATTCCCCTACGTCCATATGTTCACGATCGATGAATCCATACACCCATATGTTCATGATCGATGAATCCATACACCCATATGTTCATGATTGATCAATTAAATAAGTTATAGCATTCTCATGATGCGCCGAGCCTCTTCACGAAGAACTCTTTCGATCTTCAAGGCTTCGCCGTCATCGTTGTTTGTCAGATACATAGTTCAAATAATACGTCACTCGATTGTTCGGAAAAAATATACTCTGCAGGATAACGATAAGATCGAAACAACGAAAAATGAGATCGATTTTCAACTTACCGCTTGAAGATATCATCACAAAATAGTGACTCGCGTTGCAGTTGGAACAATGATAATCAACTGACTCTGAAACAAATCAGAAATCGATTACAAATAGTTTCAGGCAACACAACAAACACAAACTGCGCTGCATATCATATGACACACTTACAATGATCAAATCTTCCCCTGCGTACGTAAAATAATGATCAGACGAATTGAATTTCCAACATAAAAATATCAGCGGCGCTGCCACTTCTTACTAGGGCCTCTTACGCCTGGCTCTGTTACAATGATCCAACATGACAATACACCACACCCATTTTCGAAGAACTCTTGTCGTTTTTCAAGGCTTGGAGCATCATCATTTCTAACTTTCTTGGTAAATACATTCAGAACTTGCTATTGTTTGCAACAGCAACTTGTTTGAACAGACTACCACACTGAGGTTTAAAAGATAAGGTCGAAGAAATGCCAAATAAAATCCTCTACGTATGATAGTACTGTTTAAAACTTTCACAAAATCAGAGACGTTATCACTTCAATTGCTTTTGCTTTTCTGATCCCACATTCGTCAATGAAATGAGAAACCGATTAGAAATCCGAAATCATTTCAATCATGCTGACCAGCCTGCCTTGTCAAACACCTCACTAGAATCATCGTACCTGATATCCGAATGCCGAGAATGCCAATCGATATCACCCCCTTTCATTTATAACGTTTCTGCCATGAGAAATGAGCTTTTCTTTTTTTTCTTTGGATTTCAATTTCATTTTTTGTTTCACACGATTGGAAAACGATATAAATGCAAATGACTCACTCAATTTTCAAAATGCTAGGATATCTCAACAACCGAATATGTTTCAAACGGACTACTCTTTCTTCAACATGTAACTTTTTCAAATAAAATTATCACCCTTCCAAGGATGAACGATCAAATGACTGCAAGAATTATATACTTCAATAACTGTTGGTGTATCAACAATTTAGGACTCCGACATACACAAACTGAAATCATATTATGACGCATATGATACATGAATATGAAGAAGGCCTGGTCGACATCTGTAACTTATGACATAAACTTAAGGACATCGATGAAATTCCAGAAAGCTGAGACTTCTACTTCTCTTAAGGACATCGTCAAAATCCAGAGACAATAGTCAAAATAATTGCAATTCTGTAGATCGATCCGGACTGAAAAATCCGTAGCTGTGGCAGAGACCAAAATATACCCAGAGCCGATTACTGATGGAATTAGACTCAATGAGTCAACAAATAAATGTCATTCGAGAACTCCACAACACGGCCCCGAGTATTCAATATGGTCACATATAATAACCAGAAACCGTCAATAATGATGATATCATATTTCAACCTGGCATGCCTCGCAACCTGGATTATGATTGCTGATTCAATTGATTCTTAGTGGAGTCGGTAGGTGGGAACGCTCCTAGCGAATCGGAAACCTCACATAATCAACGTCGAGATCATCGCTATTATGCCACGAAAAATACGGAATGGAAAATTGCAAGAGACACAACGACCAAATCTGATCTGGAAAACTGATAAAAAATCGGCTCGATCTAGACTTGTCCAAATGCTTTTAAAATTAGGCTTCTGTTGGGTTGGCATTGCTGATATTTTTTTCGGTGACAGCAACGCCACATTGAGAAAAGACGTCAATCTTCTCAGAACTACAAAACTCCAGCAGCTTGGCATACTGGAAAAAAAATCTGTTCGTCATGAAAAAAAAATAAAAATGCGCTATAACAAACAGGAAGAAACGTCCCTGGCAACTCCTTGTATCCCCACCCCACATCTGTTTCAATATCTTTTTTTTTCTTTCTTTTTCTTTCTACTAACTACCCAGCAAAGGGCAAGACTACGGTATTTCCATCAGAAACAAGGGGGACACATACCTTGAGAAGCCTGCTTCAATATCTGAATATCATCCCCATTATCATTTTTGTCCATGAGCGACACAGCACTCCCACAATGGCAGTGATCAGCTCGGAATTGCAACACGTTCGCCAAAACCGGTATTGCGCGAGACGTTGTTTCCAAACATGAGATCACTCAGGCTCCCCACATTAATTGCCTGACAATTATTGGGCATTTGGACTCCTCCAGTGTTTTGTTGTGCTTGAGAAACATCCGAGGTACTGGCCAGACTTGAACAACCCAGAAAAGTTGGGTTTACACGAAACGTTCCAGGATTCTGATCTGCATTTTGCGCTACTACCAGTGGCACTGCTATCATCACTATGTTGCTGGCGCCGACACTGTTGTTTACGATGCTACCTATCGCACTGTTCGTCAAAATGCTCACCGATTGAAGACTCCCAGACCCAGGAACGCAAGACACAGAGTTGCAGTTCCCCTCTCCGCCCTGCTTTGTATTGCAGTTCCCCTCTCCACCTTGCATTGAACTTGTGTTGCAGTTCCAGTCTCCACCCTGCATTATGTTACAGTTCCAGTCTCCACCCTGCATTGTGCTGTAGTTCCGCTCTCCACCCTGCATTGTGTTGTTGCAGTTCCAGTCTCCACCCTGCGTTGTGTTGTTGCAGTTCCAGTCTGCACCCACTCCAGCTGCGCTATGAGATGCGCTATTGATGCGGTTGGGGCAGATCAACGGACTTGCCGCAATATTTTGCAGAAGCCAATCCCTGTCAGTGTTGAGTTGGTTGTTGAGTCCTGTCGAGGGTGCACCACTGGCACATGGCATGTGGCATGCGTTGTTTGAAATTGGAGTGCTGGACCTATCATTGGGCTTGATGAATGTTTGAAACGGTAGAGTTCTGCAGAGCTCACTTGTTGCAGAGGAGGAAGAGGCAGAGCTCACTTGTGGCTCGCAACTCGAACTCAAGGAGGTAAAATTGAAATTCCCTTCGGGCAGAGAATTTGAAAGAACATTTTTCTGTCCCAATTTCACAGGTTCGAGCAGAAAATCCAAGCTGCCTGGCAAAGAGTTGTCGGCGGAAGCTTGTGGAACTGAGTTCTCGCAGAAGCTATAATTACCAAGCGTGGAGTTCTCGAGGCTGGAAGTTGCCGCAGATAGAAGCGGAAATGAGGCAGCAGTGTTTCGGACACTCTGTGACATTTGTGACGGTGGGTTGCCTTTCTGGAGAAGACCAGCACCGCTTTCAGAGCGCGATATGCCGAAACTTGCCAACACATTCTGCAGATCGCTGCTGCTGGAGTTTCGAGACACAGAAGTTCCATTTCGAGACACAGAAGTTCCATTTCGAGAAACAGAAGTTCCATTTCGAGAAACAGAAGTTGCAACAGACGTGAGTGAATTGTTGGGAGATTCGGTGTCGGGGCCGGCAACTGTACTGGTAGAAGAATCCATTGTGCTTTCTTTGCGAAATGCAGCCTGCTTGTCCATCTCAATAGGAGTGGTAATATTATCCCCCAAATGGTTTACCAGCCCTGTGAGGCCAGAGCCCGAGACTTTCACATGCGAATCTTCAGACGAGACCAAATTGGGCATACTGGAATTATCTGCAACCATGCTGGTGGGCGCCATTGCTCCATTTGAGAGAAACAATTCAGGGTGCTGTTGTGTGTTACCATTGAAAATGGCAAGAGCTTCCTCCAGAGACCGCATGTTCTCCGTCGCAACGGCACACCAATCGGACGACGAGAACCTGTCCTGAACCTTCTGCATCATCGCTGACAGAATAGTCTTTAAAACATTTTCTCCGATCTCACGAAAAAGAGAGTCAGAGCCATTCGTGTTCAAATCTGGAATCAGGGATTGATCGCCAGAGATTGTACGTCCAAACTTCTTACCACCGTGTTCCGAGACCTCCTTCAATATCCCATGACGCCACATTTTGTTTAAAAATTTCAGATGTTTCTTGTTTCTTTCCAATGCTCTGGCAATGACCTCCAGCTTCGTCGAGCTGAAAAGAACTTGGCTCACGCAATGGAGAATGCCGCAGCCAGACAGATTGCCATGGTGCATCAGAATCTTACGTATGGATTGTTTGGCTTTCTTACGATTCTTGAGCTCATCAGGTGGACACTGGTGGCAATAATTGCACTTGACGCCGCAGGCACAACCATCTTTCTGATGAAAATAGCCGCAGGGACGACAACGACCACTGCAATGACTCATGGAACCGATCGAAAAATAAACGCCAAACGGAACATTGCTGTCGATGGCAGCGTTGTTCACAGCTGGACACTCTACAAGACTCATCATGATTTTGAAAATTTGGAGAATCTAGCCACAAGAAACATGAAACACAAATGGAAACCAAAACAAATAAAACGGAATCTCCCAAGACAATCAAAACAAAAAAGCACAATGAAATGCGTCTCAGTAATGCGAAAACTAAACAACTCCAACTTCAATAAATGTAGTGCCGTTCATGGCCGGGCTGGCCATGAACGCTCGGCTCGCTGCACACAAACTGAAAATCAGATACGGATTCCTGGAAACTTATACGGCACTTCTGACTTCGATTATAGACGATCGTGCGCTATGGTCTCAGAGCAGTTCTGCGCTATGCCAGTCTGCGCAATGGCAGGAGACACATATACATGTAAGCCAGAATCAGTTTGAAAGGAAGGCAAACTGAGGAGAATCCCCTTTAGTCTGGGTTGATTCTTCTTGTGAACCTGGAAACCTCTCTCAGAAGGTCCGAACGATGTTGTCTGTCCAAGACCTTGGTCGATCTTCCGAAAATGATACCGGCAAATTATTGGATTCGGATTTGAGGCTTCGATTCACCCTGCCACTGTTCGTACGGTAATAATTGACGAAATGACAATGCAAATTTATCACGTTCGATTGAACTGTGGAAACGATTTTCCTTCTCCTGAGAGACACATTGAAACTTCATGAAGCCAGGTATTTCAGAAACGTGATCGACACGGTAATCTGAATGATATCAGATTCAATTGAGTGGAGGTGAATCCAACAGACCTGCCCTGGAAATCGAAACGAAATTGAATTACAAATGTACAAATATTGACAATTCGCGAACTGTTCCATCATCATGATCATCGATTCATGATCACGATGACGTCGACATCGGATGCCTAAACGACCAACAATCTGATGAATCCACTCACTCACACCGCTGCAAGGCAATCTGACTCTCTCGCAAATGAAACCGTACGCGTTCGAATCAACGAAACCTCGGTTTCCAAAACATGTGAATGGAACGCAAAAAAAACAAGAACCATATGACACAAATCGTCTGTGGCTACGCTTTGAGGACCTCCATTAGCAATACTTTCAATCGCACTCTTCTCACATGTCACTGACTAGTCTGCGCAGTGTACCCGCAAAATGGAAAATTTGACAATGTCAATGGTGACGGTCCGATAATTTTCGAAAACTGCAACGTCAATACTTCGAAAACTGCTAATGTTCCCGCAAAGAAACGCAAACAGAAATAAAGATACGCACTCCTACACATTTTTGTAGTTGACCAGAAGAAGACTTGCTAAAACACTCAGTCTCACGAATTTGAAACGTTAACTGGACGAATGAACGGTATGCGGCCGGAGATGGAACACTATTACTTGTTCAATATTGAGATCGTCGATGATTAATCGAGAAAACGTCACACTTTTGTCGATACAATCGTGGAGACTGAACAATGAAAATTGTAACTTTAAGACGGACTCTGAATTCATTCTGAGAAAACACTACGCAACTCCGATCAAGAAACTACATGATTTTCCGCGCCTTCCTATTATCATAGACACGCTATCATATTACTTCTAGCCCCAATGTGCGTGACTCTGGACGACGGGTCAACCTCTTACGCTGCACCTACGCATTGTCATTCAGATCTGGTATAAATATTGGCAATGCCGACGAATGAATCATACGAATACTTCCATTCAATTCTTGGAGAAACATTACCAAATACCGATAATGACACCCTCCTACCACCTGGCGGTAGGTCCACCAGCGACCCCCTGGAACTAACAATGATCCATCCATGACGGAGAATATTATTGCACTGAGAAATTCAAATTAGGATGATACAAGCCACCTCTTCTGACCACGGACTACCACATAAATGAATGATAACTAGTCTGGCAGCATCACGCTAATTGGAGCGCAACATTACTGGGAACGTCTGAAAGACGAAACTTGTCGTCTCCCGTGAGCTTCTCGGACGAAACCGCCTCTTGAATCGTTTTAAGAGCACACTATTTCAAAGATGAGGCATCGCAGTGAACTCCATATGATGCAACGGCGCATCTGAAGACTGTAATTACGGCTTCCACAGCTTTCTACGACTCCATGACAACCCAGACTTGGATCGAATCCATACATTAACAATGCGCAATACAATGTGACTATCTGTGTATCACAAGTTGCTGAAATTGAAGAGCACCTATCCTCAGCTCAGCTTCAACGATGTCAAATTTACGATTCATTTAATTATCAGCTGTTGGCGTCGTATCGACTGAAATGAAAACAACTTAAAGACTTATAAGATGCACTGCGCAGAATGCTGACCAACACTCTGAGGGAGAAAATTATCATCATCACCACATCGAGAACGGCTGGAACAAAACTACGATGACAGTCTCCATAAATATTATCAAACAAGATTAGAAACAGACGAATAGAAAATTGGAATTTTATAGCGCTTTCAATTTTGGCATCAAATTAATGCGAATCAAACTCAGAAAAAGAATCTGACCAAGAATCTGACCTTGTTGAAACTGGAAAAGAAACTCAGAAAAAGAGTGTGACCTTGTTGAAACTGGCAAGGAACCTCAGAAAAAGAGTCTCATCAAATAATCTGACATCTAATCAATGCCCTTGTAACTGGTGGAGAAACTCAGAAAAAGAGTCTCATCAAATAATCTGACATCTAATCAATGCCCTTGTAACTGGTGGAGAAACTCAGAAAAGAGTCATCAAATCGCCGATTATTTTTGCTCAGTTCACGTTTGTCACCAACGACAAATGGGCTGTCTTTTACCATAGCTCGGAATCATATGATAGCACTCCTGGCACCCCTACTGCATCAACCATTCACTCGGACCGATTTCAGAGACCCCCACTCCCCCGCTTCCAAAAAAAGGAAGACTCATACATGGAAATGGCGTTACCAGCTCTGGCATCGGCATGAACGGCATTTGAGTCCCTGACCAAACATCACCTTGCACATCGACCCCAGCGACAATCGGATTGCCCCCCACAACCATCGGACTGGCCGGTCTTGTGATGTTTTCCATACCGGACGCGCTTTGCTTGATTTGTGCTTCCGAAAAGCAAGATGAACGTTGGTCCAGTGCTGAAAATCGTGGAGCCGCGCCAAATGATGCGAATTGCGGGGGTTGCAAGAGAGTTTCGCGCAACGGGGACAGGTAGCTTCCGCGGGACACCCGCCGGGTGGCGACACTTGGAATGGCAGCACTTTGCGGCGTCATGGGAGAAGCGACGATATTTTGCATATGAGGCGGAATACGCTGCTGCTCTCCGATTTGATTTTGCTGGTGCCAATCCGTGTCTTGTTGAGGTACAGTTGGCATACACAGATTCCCTTGATCCGCAGTTGCGTCAAGATCCCTGGACCCGTTCTCCGTTGCCAATCCAGTCTCCTTTGCGCCGCTGTCGGATGGACAGAAACTTGGCCGCTGAGACACGGTTTGCAGCTTCACGCTGAAACTCATCATGGCCGTGCTGAGTGTGTTGACCATTTTCTCAAGCATATCGATCTTCTCCAATAGGCGATCTTCCCCCTTGATAGAGTTTCCAACTGGCACAAAATTGCCACTCATGCCGTCACAATTATCGATCCAGTTGCCGTCGTTGGTTGTCATCGAACTATCGATCCAGTTGCCGTCGGTGGTTGTCATCGAATTATGGATCCAGTTGCCGTCGTTGGTTGTCACCGAAGACTTGGCAGTCCCTGCGAAAGAACTCTTCACTTGTTGGTTGCTGTCTGGTGACATGGAAGAAACCGCATGTCCATGATGCCAATCCGATTGCCAATCGAGACTGCGACTGACTGGGATTGGGTGCCATTCGGATTCCCGAAGGGAACCGGAAATACTCGAAGGAACAGAGAAACTTGGAATCTTGATCAACTTCGAGTTGACACTGGGTCGGGAGCTTCGCACTTCACAGGAATCGCGTCCAATGGTGATTGTTTTGAGGATTGTGTCATGGACATTCCAGATGCGTTTGGCGTTGTTGTCGTAATTGTGCATATTTCTCATGCATTTTAGCGAGTTGTCAACAATGAGAGAAAGCACAGTTTGGAGAAACAAAACCGCTTGGGTGTGATCACCCTTGCCATTCTGAAATTGGCCAGATATACCTGTACTTGACCCATTGTTGCTCCCCTCTGAACCACAGCCAGTTCGATGCGTCGTGGGCGCGGCTTTGGAAAGAACGCCAACACCGGCGTAACTTTCACGACCCATCTGCAACTTCTCTTCTGCCCGCGAACCCATCAGTTCTTCCGGGCCAGCTGCCTCCATCCGGCGATCATGAGCTTCATACTGGACAGCAGCACATCTGGGATGTGTCTCGATCGTATATGGTGTTCCTGTTGTCGCCTCATGATGTGTGTAAACATCTGTGCATTCGAAATCGTCTTCTCTCATTCTTGTTCGAATGAGGATATCCATATTATTCTGGAGGGTATCGACGATGACTTGCAGTTTTTCGGCGCTGAAGACCAGTGAACTGAGACATGACACTCTTCCATCGATACTGAGTCCAGTCAACTTGGCGATGTTCTTCTTCAATGCCATTTTAGCCTTTTGTCTTTTCTTGATCTCGTCTTTTGGACAAAGATGACAATAGCGGCAAAGGGCGCCTTTGGTGCAGCCTTCTGGTCTGTGCTGGTATGCGCATGGCTGACAACATCCGCATGCATGACTTCGAGAGCCGGCGCTGGAAATCAAATCGGAAAAATTGACATCCTGCACAGGAGTGCACAGCTGGATAGTGTCCCGACAGGCAGATAGACTGGGCTCGGAATCACTCGTATTTGCTGGCGATTGAGATCCGGCCGCCGGATGAAAAACGGGCTCACTCTGGATACGCACGCTGCCAACGATTCGGCCGCGGCCATTACCGATAGCATTCGTATTGTTTCTGCATTCTGTTTTGTCAATGTTTTCGTTCGACATTGACACTTCAGATGACACACCAAGACCAAGGATGGACATTCTGCCAAATTCTTCTTGAGATGCTGCAACAAAGCAGGACATTGGATGTCAATGACAGTCTTTCTGAATCTTTAAGGTAAATCGAGACAATGAGTCAATGACTTAACAACAACAATGAATGACTTTGAGCAATTCAATTGAGACTCCAATTGAGACAAATAGGTGAGAATATTTGTAAATTATCAAGCTTTTTCGCTAGGACCTGTGAGTTTCATTATAAATTCAAAATTGTGACTCAATTGTGAAACAGTGTCAATTGGAATTCGATGTCACAATCCAAAAACAAAATCTAGACTTGAGACTCTTCAAAGAATAATGCCCCCTCTCTCTCTTTCATGCAAAAATCAAGGAAGAATACGCCCTCTCTCTCTCTCTTTCACGCAAAAACAAAGACGCAAAGAAGATCTGCATAGATATAAAACATTATCGCAAAAAAAAAACGCAAATAGTTTGACGCACTGATACAAATCATAACTTAAACACTCAGCTGATTTCTTGTGTGATCTGTCCCTTTTCGAAAAAAGAAACAAACCAGATCCAGGAATACCTTCAAACTGAAACAATACCACCGCTCTACTCAACCTTTTTAACATGAATCGACCACGACACTTTTCGTCGCTGTCGAAAATATACACGACTGCACTTCCATCGAAACCGTGTGGATCTCAAGTCCGCAGCTTCTTTTTCTTTGATTCTTGAGTCTTTAGTTTACTGAATGACGTCGGTGGCAGAGTCTAGACGAAACTGTACAAAACATACCCAGAGAAACCTCCAGGCTGACACACTGACGATACCAGCTCCGTGAAACGACAGCATGACTTTTCGTCGCTGTGGATTTTTTATATAACGGCACACGACTTCTGCCGACGTCATAACCTCAATGAGGCTCCCTTTTTTCTTTGAGTCTTTGCAATAGAGAATTGTCGGAATTGTCCGAATAAGCTGACGTCTGAGACCTCAAGCCAATGCATGGAAAACAAGCATCAGAATGGCAGTGAGCGAGACCATCGCCATTGATTGAGCGGCCGAGGACGGGTCCGACTGTCGCCGTTGTCGTTGCTCGTTGTCGGAATCCTTGCTGTTTTGCGTCTTGTCAACACGCGCTCGTTTATGTGTTCTCCTATCCTCCACACTGCTTGTGGAATTGTTTTCCAGGGAGAACATCTGATCCCATTCCGCACTTCCAATAACTTCACCAGTTGGAAGCACATTGCTTTCGATATCCTGCCTCAAAGTCAGGGCCCATTCGTCTTTGTGTGTGAAAATTATTTTCAATTTTTTGAAATTCACAGCCGGAAGATTTGGATTCCCGCCGCGCTGATTTTCCCAGAGGATTTCCCATTCCCTCTGAATAGCTCTTACGTTTTTGTCAATGACTTCTTCGCGAGGCCAATGCGATGGCCAATGTGTCTTCACGATTATGGTAAAAAGATCGAGATGCCGCATCGCAAACCTCTCCAGATCCGAGTCCACAATTGCCATTTTGATGTCGCTCCACATGGTGTGTTCGTTGGTTTCAACGAGAAACGCAATCATATTTAGCGGCTGTTTCTCGAGAGCAGTCTTGATCTGGAGCGCGATGCTTTTTCGCTTCTCCATACTTTCGTGGCCATGGCGACCCAATTCCACGTCCGGCGTGTCGTGAGCTACAAACTTTGTGACGAAGGTGTCAACCTTTTGACCCTTCTGATGTTTATAAAAATAAGAATTCACGCCGTCAATGTTCGCGGTGTCCTTGGGTGAGATCCCCGCAAGTTTGTGCAAGATAGATGACTTTGCTTCCCTCACGGATCCGAGGAGGAGCACGTGTTTGGCGGAGGACCAATCCGTGTCGTCGATGCGAGCTCGCGTGGGGAGCAATGGTTGCGCGTTGTTAGCTGGTGACTTGTCGCTGTTGGCTGCCTTCATCAAACCGTGCGCAGAAGTGAGAACCTTTCCACCATTAGTGTATTCAACCAAGGAATCGGAGAGCTTCGCCATATTGATCTTCACATGCTTTTCATGACTCGCCTTAAGAATATCAAACAAGCGCCCATCAATCCGAATCGTTGCACGATCTCCAGACCGTCCGACTCTCAAACGGTCTCTGAACTTATGGAGCTCCTCCATAAAATGTTTTTGCACACAAAGAACATGCAAAATCACCTCCACACTTGCTGAAACAGCACGAATCTGATCGGCGGTCGAGTTTCCAGAAGAGTGTGACACACCGTGGCTGTCGACTATCGTTGCGATGTATTCGGAGACAGAGGACGGCAAGACTGCAGACAAGAGGTTAGCGGCAGCCTGAACTTGTGGAACAGCCTGAACTTGCGGTCCTACACTGCCATTTGTGCTGCTGGACATAACAAATCTTTGCACATAATTCAAGACCAGATCAGAATAGGACTCCTCAGAATTCATGCCTGCTTCCCCCTCCAGAGTTTTTTGCTTCGACAACGAAGAGGCCGCATATTTTTTCATGAACTCGTCGTGAAAAGTTGTGATGTATGCAAAACCGGCCTCGTCATATGTGGACCCAGACTGGAGTTCACGTTTGAAACTTTGCAAGACTTCGGAGGTTTGGATGACTTTTCGAGTCTCGACGAGAAGGCTAAATTCCTGTTCATTTACAAACCCAGAGAACATACGATGAAACGCCTTGGACTGAACGTCAATGTCGGCGTTCATATTGTGGGGATGCCGTTTTGATAGCCTGATGCTTCCCCTGAACTCGTTGTGACCTTCTGGCTCATTTTGGCGCGCCTCGATCCACTGAGGCTTTTGCACAGTTTCGGATGATATGGAGTCCAATAGTTCTGGTCCTGTGGAGTTTTTGCTGGCAAAGAAATAAGAGACCTGCGGCTTGTTTTCTCCTCCATATCTGTCCTTGACAATGTACTCCCTCTTGAATGTTTCGTGGAAGGCAGTCCGCCATGCCTCCGGGTTTGCAGCGACCTCGTCCACATCAAGGATACAGAAGACGAAGAAAGGATCGATCTCCATCCGTGTGCGCAACAATAAACGATTGAACTCAGTCATGCGCGCGAACATAACCGATGATCTTTTTGTCGCTTCGATTGGCACGAGGATCGCGCCTACCTTAGCCAAGTTGAACACTCGAGGCATCCACTTTTTGTGCGTTTCTGTTTCT
>Ga0099797_100432_pt1 | contig 26967 bp, 22 predicted proteins | sample Uncmet_Sort48C_1_FD_89871 | JGI IMG/M metagenome (GOLD analysis project Ga0099797, IMG submission 89871) | Marine eukaryotic communities from CALCOFI LINE 67, Pacific Ocean - C012_Sort48C_1 | ecosystem: Environmental > Aquatic > Marine > Oceanic | place: Pacific Ocean: Monterey Bay | collected... | reverse complement strand
GGCGGAAAGGGCTTTTGGGATTTCGTAGCGGATTTATTGTGATTTCGGAACCTTTTAGATTTCGGAGTGTGGTTTTGCATTTCGAAACAAAATTTGCAGATGTTGGAACGGAATTGATTTATTTTGGAGCACATTGTCGGATTTCCGATATATAACGCCTGCGAATGGGTGTGAGTTTTACAACAAAAAGAAATCGGGTGGCATGTATAAAAGTAATGTCGCGTTACGGACCATAACTCGGCTCTCATTTGAGCTACGGAGCTCTCGATCGGTGAATCTGAATCGCGACGGCGCGATCTAGCCGATGGCGGCGTCTAGTGCGCCTTCCGTGTTTTCGACATCTGGGGGGATCCCCGGGGGCGAAGCCTTTCCTGGGGGTTCGGGGGGCGGAACCCCCGGGAATACCCAAGCCAGAGGCCCCCCCGAGGAAGGTCGAGGGTGGCATTTATTTAAATAATTTCAATCCAGATTTTACTAAATGTCCCCCTACATGCTCCAACATGGTCTGGAAGTTTATTTTTAATAAAAGTCCCCTCCCATTATTTCTGGTGAGAGGGTGGGTTGGTTCGGGAGAGAGAACACCCGCTATTTCTTCAAGGTTTGCCGACGGTTTCCGGCGCGCCGCCGCCGAGGACAAACAAACCAAAAGCTTGAAACGGGCCCGGTCGGCTCCTATATACTGTAAGGGGAGCCGCTGGCCAAGATGACGCTTCAAATTGGCCTCGTAGCGAAGATGACTCCAGTAGCAAATAATTTGGGGCAGGCTTTAGGCCGTCCTTCTGGACAATTCGGGCGGAGAAGAAAACTTTGGTATTCTCTACCAAACGAAACCAATCACAATCGTTTCGGCCGCCGTGTACACGGCGGCCGCCGTGTAAACGGGTGATGCCGTGTATGCGGCCGCGGCTGGTATTGCCTTCTTTCGTTTCGATGCGTCCCCAAAATCCAATTTCGGTAGTTGATCGTTGTGGTATATTGAAAAAACTGAAAAACTTCTGGGCGCATTTTGTCGCGAGCGAGCAGACACTTCACGATGGGCTTCTGGAAGAACATTCCAAGGAGAACGAGCAAGAGCACCGCGCCGCCGCCGAGGACAAACGCCATGGAAGGATTTTGTTTGGGCGCGATTCCGAACAATTGTTGTATTTTTGGTTTGCTGCTCCTCCTCGGGGGGCCTAGCGTCCCCCCTGAAGTTGGGGCCTGAACCCCGGGGCTGACCTGACCCGGCCGGCCATAACAGTTCGGTTTTACAAACAAGGACGCGCTGCCCGGCGCCGGACCCTCCCCGCCCGGCGCCCGGTTGGTGGACAACGTCGCGTGCCGTCAGCGCAGTGACGTGCCGTCAGCGCAGTGACGTGCACGGTTGGGTCAGGTTAGCCCATGGGCGGGTAAGGTTACTCTGGGGACTTCAATAGTTCTGGGGGGGGTCCCCGCCCATTTCGGGGAGCCTACGGCTGACCTCGAACCCCCCCCCGGGCTTTCTGGGAGCGAGGGGGCTCCCGCACCCCCCGAACACCCTCCCGGGAACCCAAAACCTTACGTTTTCCATTATATTTGGGTCCTCCTGAGAGGGCCACCAGAGGCGCCTGAGAAGGCCACCAGAAGCTCCTGAGAGGGCCACCAGAAGCTCCTGAGAAGACCGCCAGATCCCCCAGATCTATTGAAGTCCCCAGAATAAGGTTAGGTGCCACTAGCGCGTCTTGTCCGTAAAACCGCAATGTCGTGGCCGGTCGGATCAGGTCAGCCCCCTCCGGGTTGGGTTTATGGGAGGGCCTTGGTAAGGGATGCCAATCTCCCCATGGTCGCAATTAAATGTGAAGCTGACGCCTTCCGACCAAGTTCGGAACTGCGCATGTCCAGCTAGGAGGGGTACTGCATCTCATTAACATAATTGTTACGATTTCGGCTGAGCCGACTTGTTATTGGTCATTCTTTTCTTCTCGGCGGCAACAATTATGCTCAACAGGCCGGCTGGTAAAGACGTCACGGTTGCCACGACCCCTCAGAGGGGTTCCGGCTCCCACGAGCGCCCCCGGTCGGGAGACGTTTTGGATTTGCGACCTTCGTAGTTTTTGTATGCATGTTATGTATTTTCTGTATGTTTCCGCATGTCTGAACATAATTTATGGTTCGTATTCTTTAGTTTTGCACCCGTAGCTATTATGTTTATGAAATACAATAGGAGGTGTATCGTAAAGATGCCAAGCCCCCCGCCCCAACCTGACCCGGCGGGGTGCTAACCTGGCCAAACCTTCCCGAGTTGGACGGCGAGGTTCGGAAAGTGGCAGATCGATCGCAACACCACAAAACGGACCTCCAAACGGGCCTCTAAAAAAACGAGACCCTCAACCCAAACTGGGCATTTCTTAGGTAAAGCGCTGGATGTAAGGGGCAGAGCGTTGGCTATTGGTGTGCACAACTAACATGACGTGCTACCAAACCCGCCAACTAACCCGACCCGGGGAGGGACTAACCTGACCCAACTGGCCACGACGGCGCAGTTTTCACGCGCTCCTGGCACCTGACCCTACTTGCCCGGGGACTAACTTGACTCAATTGTCCACCACACTGCGGCGACAGCAAGAAAAACAGCTCACAGCGGGAGCCGCGCGCGAAGCGCGAGGTCCCCTCTGTGAGCTGTTTGTCGTGCTGTCGCCGCAGTGTGGTGCACAATTGGGTCAGGGTAGCCCCCGGGCCAGATCGGCTTAGGTGCCGGGAGCGCGTCTGTGTCTGTCAAACTGCCCTGTCGTGGCCTCAAGCGCAGATCCGGCTAGGAGAGGCATCGTAAAAGTAGCTTTCCCCGAATTGTTGTATGCCTTTTTGCATTGATGAGCCCAAAGCCGTACCAGCTGCAAGGCGGTCGTAATCATGCGTGTTTCTAAACAATTGCGCTCAACAATAAACAGGCTCCGAAACCCATCTGGGACCTGTTTCTCTGCCGTACAATTCCCAAAATGTCCTAGAACATCTTCCCTTAGAAACGATTGTCCAATGCCGTAATGCGAGGCAGGCACTTGCAGAACTCCATGGCAATATCCCAACCGTCTGTGCATGCGGCGCAAACCCAATCGCACAGCGCGCACAGCCCCAACTAGGCCCCGAAGAGGGGTCGGCTTATTCTAATAGGGGAACTTCCAGGGGAGGATCAGCCCAAAGCCCCACCAGCTACCAGGCGGTCGCACTCAAGCGTTTATAAGCAATTGCTTTCAAGAAGAATTGCGAGGCGGAATCTGCGGACAGGCAAAGGGAGGCCTTTATAGTCAGCAATTCCAATGCATAAATGATCCGTCAAACTCCGTTTGCAAACGAACTCTCAAACATTGTTATGTAGAAGGTCTTGGGAGGGCGCCTTGGAAGCCCGTTTCGGGCTCTAGTAGGGCCAGGCCGCCACTACTCAAAACGATCGTCCCATGCCGAAATCATGCGCGGCGTGATGTGAGGCGGGCACTTGCAGAACTCCGTGGCAATACCCCACCCGTCTGCACATGCGGCGCGAACCCGATCGTACAGTGCGAACACCCTATCGTACAGCTGCACATTTCGCCCACATGCAGCCTTCCGTCAATCCTGCTGATTCCACAACATGCCAACAACGCCCAGACCGCATTAGGGGCACCCATAAAAACAAGCTGAAGCTTGATAAGGAGGTTGGGGGTGTGGGGTTTTGCATCGGTCTCACGCGGGTGACGGACTCGCGCTTGACCCAAGATGATTTCAACACGGCAACTTTGTATCACTTTCGCTTACCTAGCATTTCGGCTAGTATTTCGAAAAGCATTTCGGAAAACAGCTCGGCAAATATTTCGAATTGTATTTCGGAAAGTTGTATGGCCGAAAAAAGACCTTGGCAAAAGTAGCCGAGTTGGTACCTCTGGGGATACCTTTTGGCCCTGGAGCACAGGATCCCAACTTGGGTCATTCTCAGATTAGGGTTCAGGGTTGAGGACATGATCGGGAACATGGAAATTGCTAATATGTAGTTATACGCGTGCATAAACACTTACATGGTTAAGAATAGTCATGGAAATTACTCGCTAAATAAATTCATGCGACCATCCAAAATAACATAAACACATATTACGAATTGCTAATGTTCCGTGAGAAGTGTTGCACGTTTAGGTATGACTTAAGGGTGACTCTAACAAATTCGTTATACACATAGAAACGACTCTAACATAAAACGTCTATGTCCTTTCCCTGTCCTCCAGGAATTGTTTACTTTCCACTAGTTTAATAGACGTGTGCAAGCAAAACTGCAAAAGTACATAACCATGTCCTCGAGACGCGAGACGCGCGCGCGAGGAGAAGCAGAAGAAGAAGAAGAAGAAGGAAATCCGCCCCGATCGCCTTAGCCTCAGCCCGATTTCTGGACCCTCGAGCCGGATTCGCCCTATTGATCCGTCGCGCGTGCGACGTCGCAGGCATGGCACGGCACGCGCGACACGTCACGCACGTCACGCGACGCGAGAGCGGCTCAAACCTTGCCCACCCTGTCATAACGCCTGCCACCGGGTGGTGCATTTCTGCGTTTCTACTTGTAACCTGCAAATATACTTTCACGTTTCTGCGTGCGACTTGGTGATGCATTTCTACATTTCTACCTGCCACCTGCTAAGGCTTTTCCGCATTTCTACATATCATGTGGTGAGGCATTTTTATACCTCTACGCGGCATATGTTTGGGGCGACCATCGGGGTGGGGTGACACATGGCGACCCATTGGCGGGTTTGTAGCCGTCAGACCGTGGTCGTGAACCCTTTGTGCCCGCTTCGGGCCTTCTCATTGCCACCATTGACTCAATTCGTTTGGTTTGGCAGCAACTGGAAAACAATCCGTTTGAAGACTTTACGGTTGCTTTCCGCACGGCCAAGCCATGGTGCGCTTGCGGTCGGGAAACAAAACTGTTCATGAATAACCCGGAACGTGTCGAGAGGTCCATCTCATGCTGGCATTCGACGACAGCGCCTTGAAAATCTGTGTGGCTCGCACCTTTATACAAATGACACGCCGCCAAAGGCGCGACACTTGGACACGGGCAAACAACAATGTTAGCAAATGCTTCGGACATATGAAGTTACCTTCGGATATATGAATGAACGTCGTCGCCCCGGAAATCAACCTCCTGCTTCCGCATGCCCTCTGCCAACCATTTCGGCATGTCTACTTCACAAGCGTTGCAACTGCATTTATACACTTATGCGCGTTAACTGGGGCCAACGCATTGATGCAACCAAAAGCTGGCCGCTCGGCACTGCGCATGCACCAGCGAAAACGCACATGTTGACGTCATCGCGGAAAGACATTAACAAATAAACGCTAAAGCCGCGCAAGCTGGGGTTCATCTCCGCAAGTTGGGGCGACCCCGGCAAGATACTGCAACAGCAGGAGCGGATGAGTGGGGGGCTCACCTCCACATGTTGCGGCGCAATTCACGCAAACCGCACGTCAACGCAGTCGAACAAGTGGGGAATCACCTCCATAAACCATTGCGCGCCAACGAATCGCCATGCCGACAGAAAACGCCTGGCGCGCATTGCGCCCCGCAACGGTGACGTTGCGTAGCCGCTCTGTACCTCCATGCCGTACGCAACACGTTGGGCTATTCGACGCCGGCAACGGCTGCCCATGGACACCAATGCCGGTATTGAACTTCTGCATGGCGCCAGCTTCTATCTGCGGCAACTGGCGCCATCGCCGCTGCTGCCGTTGCTGCTGCCACCATCGCTGCCACAACGATCGCCGTTTGCGTTGCCGCTGCGGCCCCGATTCAAAATGCTGTCGGTCCCGTTGCTGCGTCTCCCTCTGTTGCTGGCAGTGTCGCTGCTATTGCTGCCGCTGCTGTTCGCCATGACCATCGCCGCGTGATTCGCAAAACCGCCGCGCAAGTCAGCGACAAGAGTTGCAACATGTAACTCGCAATCGCTTCAAACTGGTCGACCGATGGTAACAGACACGCGCTCGGTAGACCCACAACAAAACTTTCAAAACAAAGCAAAAAGTGCAATCCGCAAACCCTTTGCAGCAGTGCTTAAGCACAATGCAAACCAAGGGCGAACAAATGCAGCTCGGGAAATTGCTCGACCAGCCCATTGTGCCATTGTGGGGCTCAACCTGCGCACGGTGGAGCCCAATTCGCACAGCCACCGAAGCGCAGATTAACCTCCGCGAAACCGCGGCAACAAACGCAATGAATTTAACTCCGGGACGACACCGCATGCGGACACAGACCGGCAATACGCGCCACCATGGCGCATGCCAAGCCAATAGGGATCCCCAAATCCCAAATGTGCCCGACGCATTTCGTCCCGCAGCAATTGCACTTAGCCTCAGCAAGCGGGATCCACTCCCGCAAGTTGACGCAATCCTAGCCAAACAGTGTGGCAACAAAGCAAGAACATGTAGGGATCGGCCTCCACAAGCTGAGCGGCAAAGCGTCTGATTCTGGATTATGGGATTCTTGCCTGAAGGTGCCGTACTCTTCGCCGAACTCATCTAAAATGATGGCATCGTAGGAGCCGACCGCGTACTCCACGCTCTGACACGCCATCTTCTGCAATACTCACCGCCTTCGCAATCAATCTTCACAAGACTTGGTCGCGCATCTGCTTGTGTATAAGTCATTTGACCGGGCCCGTATTTGAATTCCCAGGAATCATTCGTCAAGCCAATTACGCGGGCGTAGAGCGCGCAAACTTGACATGGGCCCAGACCCGGCTCGTCCGGCGGCATGATTAGGATGATCTGGGCAATGCAATGGTGGGTTGCATGGGCTACCAGGTCCATACGAAATTCAAGTTGTGTTTTCAAGTCAGATCCAAACCGGATATGACGCACCGCGTCAAACAAATTAACGCAAGTGTGCTCATACGTCAACTCTTTGTCAGGAAGGGCTTCAGCAGGCCAAACAAAAAGGCCAGGGTCGCCCGGCTACTCAAATATTTGCAAAACCATACCAAAATCATCCTCGTGGCTTTAAAGGCATAGGCATCGAAGGCGGAACGCGGTCCGCACAGCGGACCGGAACATATTCTTGATCGCGCGGCGGAATGTAGCGGACGCGGACGTCGCCGTCCTTCCGCTCCTTGTCTTTTTGGAAGGCTTGGTCACTTGGTTGTCCTTGCGCTTCTGCGTCTGCCAATGTCGACGTGGGACGTCGCGACGCACATCGGCACCGCAACGGTCACAGCGCGCCGTTCCTCTACTTGGCTACTTTGGCTGCGCTCTTGGCCGCGCCCTCGGCACCGCCGTGCCCAGGCCGAAAGCGCATGCCAGTCTCGTGGCGAACCCTGCAATTCGTAATGGTCGCTTGCTTGCCCACCGCCAAGCAAATCAACTCTGTCAAACACCGTTGGCGGGACGTGCGATGCAAGCTCGCCACTTCCTCGTCCCAAGCTTCGAAAATGTTGCCACGCGAGACTTGAGACGACCAGGTGGTTGACGAGCCGCAAGGAAAACAACTAGGTCGTCACCCGCGCTTACGCGCAGCTGGGCGTACTCACACATGTGCACGAAGACGCTGCCAAGGAAGAACGTCTCCCCAAGCAACCCCAAAAGGTTACGCTGCTTGTTGGCGAACGCTTTGTACGCCGAGAACAAGCAACGATCAAATTCCTTTTGCATTTTGTTTGATTGGACCTGCCATTCCGATCCGAATGCGAAAGGAATTGGCTTCATGAAATCCAAAGCAGCATCGCCTTTAGTCACCGACCAAACCAAAAAGGCCCCATGCCGCACCGAGAGACGCGTAGCCATTTGCAAATGCAAGCCTTCCTTCCTTCCTTCCTTCCTTCCTTCCTTCCTTCCTCCGTTGCGAAAATCTGCAGCTGGCTCTGACAAACGGATCTGCGCATGCTGGTGGCTCCTTCGCAGAAGGGTTGCCCATCATAGATATGCCTGACAACGGGCGCGCGCCAACAGCAGGAGAAGCTCTTTGGCAAAGCAAAACTTTCGAACATTTCACCTAAGGTGCAACTCTTGAGAAAGATGTCGGCCTAGAGACTGACATGACGAAAATGAAGGCTCCCAGAACGGATGTGAAATGGACCAGCGGCATTTCGAAAGTCTTGCAATCTGACTGCGGACGATCCGCAACACAACGGCACATGCCAGTTCAAGGCGCATTCCATGCCAGTTTGGCGCAGTAGTCACCCTCGACCACCAAACTCAGGGACTTAGCAACGGCCGCCAGGCAGGCGCAGTGGCAGTGCGATCCAATTCAGAAGCGGTATTGAAGAGCAACCTCAATTTGGTCCAGTCCCAACGCCTTCACCGCTCAAGCGTAGCATCGCAGCAGTAAATATCCAATCACTCTACCATATAAACAGCATCATGCTCAACATGATGTTGGAGACCGAAGCTGCGAGCCCATGGCTTGCTCCCAATGAATAGGTTACTCCCCATTGCGAAATGTATTCCATGGTATGCCAAAATCAATGGCAATTTGCCAAGGCATCCGATAGCCATGAAGGACTTCAAAATAGTGGAGACTTTGTGGCCCACCTCGGCTCGATGGCGGCGGAATGATCGAAGCAAACGTCCCGCCCTGCATAAGATGTCATTTCTCCCTGTGAGAAAAAAAACCTTGTCCAAGTTTGAAACCTTGGTGTCCCTCCTGCGCCCGAAAGGCTTTGGCCCGATGCAAAAAGAAAGCCAGGACAGCACAGCAATCAAGACCAAGCAACCTTAGCTCGTGAAAATGCCACTCATGTGCTGGACCCGTTTCGGAGCACATTAATCCAACGACTTCTGGCGAACCCTCACATACTATCAGGCTTAAAATTGTCGACGCCCGGGGTGCGCACAGCACGACCAAATCAACAATACATGAATGGAAGGGAGGGGAAACAAATCAACAACCAACGCAGCTCAACCACCTGCGCTTGAGCATGGACAATTGACTACCCACGACGCGCGCTAACCCAAACAAACGATCAATGCCAAGCTTTTCTGGGTGAGCTCCTCGGGACTTGTCAGAAACGTTTCCGGAACCTTTTGGAACCCCTTCAGGGCATCTCCCGACCTCTGTCGGGCCCTTCCCACATAGCTAAAAACGACTTGGCGTCCTGACTCTTCCTTGGGGCTCGTTACGCCTGAACAAATGCAAATGACATCCGGGCAGCACCAACCAGAAACAAATAACAAGAATGCACAGCCGCCCCAAATGTACATAATAATGAAATAATCGTGCAGAAAAGCATCGTTTTAACAAACGGACAAGCACTGTGTCCAAACAAACCGTCCCAAATCAAGATAATATGCTGCGTGTCTATCAAACCAACATTGCTAATGAACGCCATCCTTCACATAGGTGAATCAGAATGGCACTGATTAAGAGCAGCTCGCACTTCATCAATAATGTTCAGGACGGCGTGCGCATCACATGCCCTGAAAGCACCGTAGCACGGCCCATCCCGAACCTGACCACACCCTACCCACATCAAACGCAGCTTGGGGCTAACTCCGCAGCGACGGCACGGACATTGCGCAACCTGGCCTCGATCCCACATGGCTGGATTACTGGAATGCACAAGGCAATGAACATACAGTGGCAAGCGCCCCCCTGCGAGGCCATTGAGGGATACGTTTTTTGCGAAACGTCTCCTCGGCGCATGGCAGAGGGCCGCCGCACTGCTGATAGTCAGCACACATTGAACAAAAAAAACGTATCTAAATAGCACCAAACTCGTATCGCTTCATGCTTCAAATTAAAATATTAGCCAGGAGCCCGGAAGCATCCCAAATGAACCCCAAAGCACCTCCGCGCGCACAAGAATACAGGTCAAAATCCAAAAACATATCCGAAGCGGGGGAAAATCGGGGGGCGGCAGCTCCCCCGAGGGTTCGTGGCAGCTGTCTCGCGCGCCGCAGCGAGGCGGCCCCTATCCAAGCTGGAGAATCCGGTTCTCCTCCTTCAGGAAGACTTCCTGGGGAGCGTCTTTCTCTGTGGAAGCCGTGTTCGGAGAGCCTGATTAAAATATCGTCCTTGAATACTTAGAAGACATAATATAATAGGATTACACCCTTGCTGCAGAACACCCAAAACATTTTGAAACCGTGACAAATTGTTGCATTTCCAAATTGTGGTAACCAAAACAAATACAATTTGTTGCATTTTTGAATTTAAGCGAAGAAACCTACGTAGATTTGTGTTTTCCTTTATTTCAGGCAAAACGCACACATATGTATTCATGCATGCATGCATGCATGTGTATTGTAGGTGTGTATGCATAACTTCTGCCATTCTTGAATGTAGGTGAAGAAAACCAATACGATTTCGTACAGGTTTTAATTTAGGTCAAGAAAACCATTGCAATTTGTTGCATGTTTGAATTCTGACAGGGATACCATTCCAATTTATTGCATTGCTTGCATCCAGGCAAACACATCAATTACAATTTCTTGCATTGTGAATTTAAGCCAGGAAGGGCTTGTCGGGACACAAACTGGAAGCCAAGCAAGCACTCAGTAGCCTAGAAGAATTACACCCTTGCGGCAGAAAACCAAAAACAATTGGAAACCTTTACAATTTGTTGCATTTCCGAATCGGATCAAGAAAAAAACATTGCAATTTGTAACACGTTTGAATCTAAGCAAGGGACACCATTACTATTTGTTGCATTGTTAAATTTAGGTAAGAAAAGCGAATATAAGTTATGTCATCTTTGAATTTAAGCCAGGAACACAACTACAAATTAAAACGTTTGTTGATTTTAGACACAGGAAACGCATATAAGTTGGTGCCTGTTTTCAATTAGTTCAAAGCCAAATATATAATTTCTATAACTTTTGCGTTTAGGGTAAAAACACCATTGCAATTTGGGATAAGGAAGCAATAGTTTTTTTTTGCATCTTGGGATTTAGGTCAAGAACACTTGTACAATGACGTTTATGAATTTGGGCACAAGAAACCATTACAACTTGTTGGGGTTTTATTTCTTAGCAAAGAAAAACAAATACAATTTGTTTCATGTTTGGATTTAAGCCTACCGTTAAAACCTACTGTGCCCTTGTTGTTGAGCAAAAGACCCCAGTACATTTTATTCCATTTGTTTATCTAAGCCAAGAAAGGCTTGTCGGGCCACAAAATTGGAAGCCAAGCAAGCACTCACTAGCCTCGAATAATCACATAGGACCCTACACTCGTACCTCGTTGTTTATATAATTATTTGGAACCCTTCACTCGTATCCCATCGTTTAGGGAAGCACAGGGCTAGCAATGTTGGAGGACCTCCCGCCAAGCCAGTTGGGTCTTTTGGAGCGGGGCTCTGCCCCACTCGGGCCGTTCGGGCGGGCCTAGCCCGCCCCCCCCGAAACGCCCCCGCCTTTCTAAGTGTTCTGGGTCTCTGACCCCAAACCCCCTGGGAAACCTCGGCTAGTCAGCGGTGGCTGCTGGAACCTCCCCTAATCCACCTTGGCGGGCCTCTCGGGAGGCTCCGCCTCCCGAACCCATTGAGAAACCACCCACCCGCAAAACCATTTTTTTTACAGTAAGACACCCCATCTCCCGTCTTGTCATGTATCATTAACCTCAACCTTGTAGAATCCGAACCCATACCTGGCCGAAAATCAGCCCCAAATGAACCACAAAACTTTCGCAAGGCTAGAAAACAACCATCCGACCTTCCGGAATTGAATGGTGGGGCTTCGATAACCTCCAATTTGCAACAATATTTGCTAACAAATCTGCCAATACAATATTGCCAAAATATTTCCTACCTCCCTGCGCCGACTTCGCAATTCACAGCGGCGACGAACGCAGCACACGCTACGACTGCAGCACACGGTGCGAGGACAGCGAAACTTTCCAACGGCGAGAAAAAGCCAGCAACGGAAAGAGGAAATTCGCAGTGACGGCAGGAGCCCCCATACCAAAAGGAGCATCCAAGTACAGGGGGCTGAGGGTCGCTCCCTACTAAGGCTGCCGCCTAAACTGATCTGGGTGTGGCTAACCTGACCGGACTGGCCACGACAGCCCAGTTTGACAGACAAGATGCGCTCCCAGCACTTAACCCGACCCGCCCAGAACCTAACCTGATCCAATCGTTCACTTCGCTGCAACGCCAACAAGAAAAATCCTCCAAGTCGGTGACGCGCAGAGCGCGTCTTGCCTGTAGAACTACGACGTCATCGCCGGTCGGTGCAAGTTAGCCTTCCCCTCCGGGTCCGGTGGGGGGGGGGGGAGCGCGTCTAGTTTGCCAAACTGCGCTGTCGTGGCAGATCCGGTCAGCTTAGGGGCGTGGCTTAGCACTGGGTCCTTTAAGGTGAGTCGCAAAAGAGGATTTCAGTGTAATTGTTTCAGATTTGTTGCTGAGGTCGGCTTGGAACAATTCTTGAATTTGTCGTGCCTTCAAAGCCTCAACGATCAACTTGGGAAGGTCAGATTGCTTTTGCCTGGGATCGCACAAGCCCCGTAGCCTATCGGAGCCACATGTGCTGTTTTGCGATGACTTCCTCTTAAACAAAAACAACAAGGAAACTGTCCGAGATGAGCTGCGGAATTTTAACGGACTCCGAAACATCTCGACTGCGCCCAACTCTTTCACAACTGCTTTGCGTTTATGGAATGGACAATGGCCCTTGGGCGAGAAACCCGCACAATGCTTTAAACAATCTTACGTAACTAGCTTTACCTGGCTGGCAATGGGCAATCCTGAGTACTATGCAGCTGGCAGCCGGGCTAAATTAGTCTGGGCTAGTCTAAGCCAGTGGGCTGATGACGGCCAATCCCGAAGTCTAGGCCACTGGCAGCGTCTAGGCCAATGGGCTGACGACGGGCAATCCTGAATTCTGCGCCATTTACAACAGGGCTAAGCTAGTCTAAGCTGGTCCAAGCTTGTGGGCTGACGACAAAGGAATATTGAATTCCGCGCGAACTGCGCGCAGCCGAGGGGCAAGTCTCCGTGACATCGAAAGGCAAATTGCCAGAGTGGCCTCTGCTCGTCATCGTTTCCCCAGCAATCAGCTGCATCGTAGTTCGCGTCGAGCCATGCCCAGTCGGTCTTCATGACTTCCTGGTAGTGCGGTAATACTAAGGAAGCAATTCATAATCGTTCCCTGCTCCTTTGCGTGGCGCTGCCGTGGCTGAACGCCGTGCAAGCTAAAATGCAAAAGCGACTTCCAATTTCAGGGACGAACTGCAAGTCCCTGGTTGAGCGCGTCTGAGCGCAGAGCTGTGGCAATGCAAGTGCGTAGCTGGTCCCGCGGTAGCTGCACAAACAAATGGCTTCCGGACAAACGCGACCAAATCTCATCCCGGTCTGTGTTTTTTTTGTCTTTTCGTGCAGACGCGCATTCGCACGGCCACATGCGCACGCAAGTAAGCATGCACGAGCACGAGAACACCCGCTATGCACAGGAACATGCACGCCCATGGGATCTTATTGCGCCGGGTTCGGGAAGCCCTGTGCACACGCGCAAACGCACGAACACATATGCAGACGCAAGGGCGCGTGCGCGCACAAGCACGACCGCTCTTTCAAAGCGTCTCAGCTCATGTCTCGGGAAGCTTGCCACCGCGTCTCGGATGGATACCCACACGCTTCCCCACGTCTCGTCCACTCGAAATCATCGGGCTAAGCTGCAATAGTCTAGGCCAGCATAAGCTAGTCTATGCGAGTCTGCCCTCGGACCCTTAGCAATCATAAATACCTACGAGAATGTTCAGGGCCCTCTCCGCGTGCCTGTTTGAAAGCAACACTGCAAATTTTGAAGCTCCCCGGTGCGAATTGTTATAAGGCCCCGCCTGCGAATCATTGAAAAGTTTCACGCAACTCCGGCTCTGACCAGCCGCGCTTCTTCCCCGAAGCTTTAAGGCTACCCCCACGAATCGTTAGGGCCCCCTCTGCAAATCATGAAAGCCCCCCAACGAATGATTAAAGCCTTCCCTGCGAAAGCCAAGCTCCCTGCGCTTACCGAGGGTACCAACATAAGCCAGTGGGCTGACGATGGGCAATCCCGAGTCCGAACCTAGCCGTAAGCTTCCGACAGAAACCCAAAGCCCGCAACAGACGGCATAAGCCCACAGCAGGCAGCAAAGGTCACAGATAGCAGCGGCTCACAACAGACACCCGGAACTCCCAACTACAGAATAGCTCCCGAAGCGAATCCGGACAAATGCGCAAGCATTTCGAAAGCTTCCACGACGCGAACCTAGGCAAACAACTTCGTGGATGAGAGCGATGCGGCAAAATGAATGAAAGCAAGGTGCGGACCTAACTCGCAATCACCGAAAGACAGCCTCACAAAAAGATTCCCATAGCACCGTCGCCGATGAGGAGCTCCTCGTGAAAAAGCATCGCCGCGGGCACCGTCTTCAAATGCAATGCTGCCATAAATAATGTAGACATCGCCGATGCAAAGCGCATCCGGGCGTGCGGAGCAGCTTGGGCCTCATCGCTGTCCAAAGCAAATGTGCAACGCTGCAGAAAACCGTGCAACTCTGGAGCTGGACGGCAAGCCTGGCCAGAGCACAGTCGAACATTCAAGAGTTGGCTGTGCTGGCCCCAGACCGCCCACGCCGTTGCTGCCGACACATGCTGCTCGAATGCGTCCAATGGCGATGGGTACGACTCATGCCGGATCTGGTTCTGGCCCATGCCAAAAAAACACGAACAACTGCACATCGCTGAAAAATGCAAATCCCGCGTAAGACGTGATTCGATGCCAAGCAGACTTCGGGATAACGTCGCAGAGCGGCAGAGGCAGCTCCTGCGAATGGCGAATCCTTCTTGGACCCAAGCTTGGAAACGATGGCGGGCAACGAGTAGCAATTTCTTAAAGATTCCGCAAGACTGCTTCGGCAAGCGTGTCGTAGGTTTGCTTCCGGCCCGTCCGGGAAGCTCAAAATTCTGCAGATCTGCACGACACTTTCACCCCCACGGGGTAGGCTGAGGCGTGTACGGGAACGCGATGGAGAAGGAAATGCTTCAAACGGCAGCGGTGCCAAACTGTAGTTCCGACGTTCGCGCATGCGATCTAAACGGTATCATGTGTGCGTCGCATCGTAGGCCTGCATGGCCGAGAGTTGCTCGAGATGTTGCTAAACACGCACGGCTTTGCCCGAGGTGTCGTAAGCTTTACGCTTCCGCAGTCGCGCGCACCACGTCAAAAATGCAATCCGACAAATCAGTCACCAGAGAAGCACAAACTGATGCGGCGGTAGCTGCTTATGAGCTATGAGGCATGTTGGGCGGGGCGAGTGCGCGGAACGTTCGCAGAGCCATGTTCGTTTTACTGTCTAACAAAAACATTTCATGCGTGCGCAAACGCCTCAGGTATGATTGCAAATGTGAAATGTTTAGATGCAATTGCTAGGGCTCGAAGACAAACGGGGAGCGTTGCAAAACATTATGAATTGTCAGAGCGCCTCGGGATCTGCAAATCGGCATCCGCCAAATGCCGATACATTTTCAATGCCTCCAGCCAACCACCACATCCCTCCGAAAGTCCTCAAGCGACATCCCTTGGAATATCCCCCAAGGACATTTTTTTATGACAATATGTTAACATATCCTCAAGAAACCTTGCGTGTATCATGCATTCTCCCATGCCAGAATTTCCTGCATGTGATTGCACGAAGCCCGAACCCATAGCATCCAACTATTGGAGCAACAAAAACGTAGGATGTGGCTGTCGTGAGGTCGTGGTCGTGGCCGTGATCGTCGTTGTTTGCACCCTTTCCGCCCCACGTCACTTACTGGCCCTGCTTTACCCTCGCGACTGGAACCCAAAATCGGCACACGATGCGCAACAATTCTCCCACGCAAACATTACAGTCCTACACATCACCTACCACGTTCCCCGTTGCTTCCCCCATCCCCGAGCGGCATGTTGCCCAGAATCCGCGAAATATATGTTTCCCTACACCCAGCGGTCTTGCTTCCACACACGCTATGGCACTTGAGACTCCAAGTGGAACATGCATCTCCACCCCGAGCAATTACTGCTAAATACTTGGGATCAACACGCGTCTTGCAAATTGTAACATAACACTATATAAAATACAACAAGCCATCCGTGCGGACAACAACGTGATGCAGACAAATGGAATACACATACGGCAGCATGTCCGTACCATAAGCAAATGCACCACGCATTCGCAACAGATATCCCTTCGCACACTACCCGAAAATGGGATGACCTACGCAAGCGTCACACCACACATCCTTCCAAATGGCATCCAAAACCCATACACCCCGCCGGACGAATAAGAAACTTCGGAATAAGAACTCGAGCCCCTGAAATCAACGAATCATCAATTTGATTAAGATCAAATATCGAAACATCATTTGCAAACCCATCTCAGACGTTCCCGGAGAGGTCAGGGGGCGACGACTCCCGACTTTGAGGAGGTAGGGAACCGCAAACACGGTCCAAAATGGTGCGAAATTTATAATAAAAAATACAGATTAACATTAGAAAACTAACATTTATTATTCCCTTGGCCGGTTGTATGAGTCGCCAACATTTATTCCAAATAATACCCAACAAGTGTCCATTGCAATTTGGCAATGCAATTTGCACATCATGTCAACAATGCATGTTGTTTGGGGAGCCCATACGGAAACACAAACATATCAACACAATTAATGAATCGCGGCAAACACGCATGCGAACTTTGTAGGTGCCATCTGCGTCTGGAAACCTCTGCATTTGCAGCTCCGGAAACCAACCTGAGTCTACCCAAGTTGTGTTAGGTAGTGAAAGGCTAACTCCAAAACGCTAAAAGAGATCCCCGAACTGATGCTCAAACCATGTGAAAAACGCACCCGACGAGGCTCGGTTCGAATCAAGTATAGCCCACGGTCAATTTTGCTACAGTTTTGCAATTTTGTTGTTTGTCATACGCTTCGCAACCTTCCTACACAATGATGTTGAATACCAAAAAAACGAAAACTCATTGCATTTGAATGCGTGCACAAATGTGTCGTTTCTTATTAAAATTTGCGTTTGGATGATTAATCCGTCTTACGAAGTATGTGGTTCTCATGTCTTTCGTTTTTCTTACCTCGTGTGTCTTCCTTGAATCTTACGTTGTTCTTGGCTTGTGCACTTCCCTAAGCCCAAGCCCACCTCCTACAGCATCAGCCTTCAGCTTCGGCGCAAAGCGAATTTGCTGTTCCAACCATACCGTCGGAACCTGGGCGGGGTAACCAGCACTGACCCCGCATTAGCCATTGCCGAGCCGTCGCGCGGTCAACGTATGGTTGCTAGGACCCGGCCAGCTCATTGATGACCATGAGATGCGGAGGTGGCGCAAGCGATGAATAAAAGGAGCGCACTCAAAGCGTACCCCTCTGGCGCCGCAAGCGCCCAAGGCCAGGCCGGGCGTGCCTGAGAAGCAGCGAAACACACAGGCGACAGAGAACGCAACCAAGTGACAGAACATTCGGAAATCAATGCGATCAAAATAAAAGATGCAAAAACAGAATGTGCACTGGACAACGCGCAGTGAAAACAAGACCCGCGCGGCCAGCTCTGACGATGTGCATTTCTACAACGCCAGGCAAATAACAACTGCAGACCCGCAGCAAATGACCAATTGAGATTACCAATCGAAGTCCCAAACGAACAGTCGAAGAACATCAATGCATGCACAAACGCTTGCGCCCAACGTACGCCAAACCGGCACACACGCAGATCCCTGCAACATTTCGCAAACATACACATGGCTACGACAAAGTGACAGACTGACGTCGAGGCAGCTGCGGCCTTGAGAAAACGATGCGTTTGCAACCAGACGACCGAACTTGTTCACCTACTTGCTGGCCCGAAATGCGAGAAGCGACCACAATTGCCGACACCATTGCCGTCGCAATTCGCTTCGTCATCTCGGTGCCTTTTGCCCCTCCGGAATGCAACGTCATGAATCAAACTCCCCTGCCCGCCGCGCCTGACAATGGACCGCACCACGGAGTACCACAAAAAACGGAGACGTGCTAAACCGCAGACGCGCGGACACAGACAGACACACAGACACAGACACAGGCGCAAACACAGACGCAGGCACAAACACAGACACACACACACACACACATATGCGGCACGCACATGCGAACGCAGAGACGCACGAAGACACGTCAACGCATGCGCGCAAAGACACACGAACCCACGCACGCACGCACACAGACACAGATATGGACACACAGACACGGAGGCGAACATAGACACGGACACAGACGCAGACACAGATGCAGACAGAGACGCAGACGCCGACGCGGACAAGGACACAGACGTAGACGCCGACACAAACACAGACACAGACACGGGCCAGGCGCAGACACAAGCACGCAACGCACACGCGCACGCATACCACACGTATGCGCACTCGCACGCGCGCAGACGCAGACCCAGACGCAAATGCAGAAACAACCACCGACCAAACAAACACAGACATAATCGCACGCCGCGCATGCACACGCACCCGAACGCACAGAAACGCACACACGCACGCACACAGACACAGAACCACAGAAACACAGAAACACACACACACACACACACGCGCGCAAACACATACACACACGGAAGCACACGCACGGACCCCACACACACACACACACACACACACACACACGGACCCACACACACACACAAACACACACACACACACACACACACACACACACACGCACTTGCATATGCACACGCACACGCATGCACGCACGCACGCAATCACGAACTCGCCATCTCCGTCTCCGTGTCACTGCGGCCCTGCGCTTGGCGCGCCGGAATGTCAATGGTAAGCGGCAAACTTCCGTCAGGCAATTGCAACCACGCCAGCTGACGTCCGGAACGCTTGTGGCTCCACTTGCGGTGGCTAACGCGTATCGAAGCCTTCCACAAAAGCGTCGCCTGGGGTCCTGACAAACGCGCCCGAGCTTGCGCCAATCACATCAATGTTTCCCATCACGCCGGGCTACCTTCCACACCAGCAATTGCACAACGCTTCCTGCAAGAAACGCATGTTCCCCGCAACTTCTGCAATACTGGGAGGTTTGGCTTCCGCGCGCTGTCGGATTAAAACCGCACGCACACAGCCCGCAACATGCATGAGCTCCTGAACTGTCAATCCTCTTCTGCCGTTGCGCCCATTTCGATATTTTTTTGCCACGTCCCCTTCTCCCGCCTTGCTGCGAAGGGCTGGGGTGAAGGGCGGGAGCCCCATGGAAGGCTGAGTTCGAGTGTTGCCAAGCATTTTTGCTGTCTGTTTTGGCCTTCTTCCACACAAGCCGCGCAGAGGCAGAGGCGGAGGCCAGACTCTTAGCCGCTGTGCCGGACCGACCGTTTGCGGTACACTCCCGGCAAGGTCCTCTCCGGGGAAACTGCCGACGTCTTCGTCAGCCAAAAGCGCGCGAGTGGCAAGCCACTGCTGACCTGGAAGCCTCGAAGGGCTCCGCCGCCTATCTCGCGCGCTCAAAAACTGAAACAGACCAATAAAAAACATGCAATACTGACAAAAAACGTGCTCACAGAGCACCATGTGAAAGCCGAACCGCTTCGTAACAAAATGCGTTTCCGTACCCAGAACGGAACGGAAAGCAACGGAACGAGCACATGCAAAGACACTGGCGAGGCCGCCCACCGCGATGCCCGCGCGCATGTTTCGAAAAGTCAAATGCCGCAACTGACGCGTCAAGCGCCATGACGCGATCAAACAGAAGCACTGCAAAAGCATATGCTCTAAACAAAACATATGGAAGAGGCTGGCCAAAGCCAACGGACACACCAAAAAGCGTCTACGTGAAAACTACCAAGCAGATGTAGACCCTGAATGGCCACCCGCAAACATTCAATGCTCCACCTCGTTCGATCAACACAGCATACATTGGACAGCTTTCAATTGACAGCTGGCGAACGCACTTAAGATCAGTCTGAAGCCCTTTCGAATAATTTGTCATCCGCTCGCCCACATAAGGCTTGCCAAGCACGCCGTTCTTCCCTGCAACCATGTGCACGCACGATCCGCCCACGCCGTTTTCGTCCCACGCAGACGCGACTGTCAAGCCAGACTTGCGGCTGATCAATGCTGCATTGGGGTTTTGAAACACAAGTGCCAATCTGCCAATGGCTTCGTCAGTAATATCAGAGCCGAGCAACTGTTTGACTACCGACCTTGCAGCGTTGTCATAACTTGTCAAGCAAACCATGTGACTGTTGCGCGACCATCTGGCACTGGCCAAGAAAGGTTTCGGTCTGATCTGGAATCTGGGAAACCACTCGAGAGCTCGCCTAACGCGCTCCCTATCAATGAAGGCTGCGCCGCCTGTTTGCGCATAGGCGAACGTCTGGTCCATTGGTGCTGGGAAAGCTTTCTCAATATCAAACATGCACTCCATGGCTTGCATTTGTGCTTTCCAAATAAACTGGGCAGCGTCATCCGAAGTGGCATACGAAACCATGGCCAAACCGATCATGAACATTGGGTTCTCGATGAATTCCAATGCCATCTCGCCAACGTCCGAAGGATATTTACCGCCGCATTTCATCGCGTTGACCACGCCCTGGAACACGCTCTTTTTGAAGTTCTCGTCAAACGTTGTGCCCTCATGGTCATACACTGCAGCTGAGCCTGTGGCAATGACTTGGACCCTGATGTAGGCAGTGTAGTAACGCAATGCTAGGACGCCACCACGGTACCAAATCAGAGAATGCGTACGAATGCGGAACATGGAAAATGTATGTCTTCCAGCCATGAGAAGCAAAATGTTGAGCCGCGTTGTGTATTCTCGATCACCGAATGACGTGAACTTGATCACGTTCTTACGACACATCCTCAAAAAGAATGGAGTACGCACCGAGAACGCCAGCAGCCTTCGAGCCCGCACGGCTACCATCATTGGCGACTGGAAAGGGCACCAACATATGCGAAGAATTCCATGACCATCAAAACGGTCATTGCCGACAAACCACTCGGAAGAAACACCGCCAACCCACACAATCCAATATTGCAGAATGCGCAAAAGGGCTCAACAGGGCCAACTGGATGGCAAAGAAGAATTATCACTATGTGATAAAACCAACGCATGACGAATTCGGCATGCCCGACATTCTCCATCTCATCAAAAAACTCGGTCCCTCCGCTGACGCTGGCATAGACAACTGCAAAAATGGCAATCTGCATTGCTTCATCAAGAAATTCATTCTTCGCAAGACCGACCTTTATTGTTTGGAAAAACAACGGCACGACACCAATACAAATGAAAGCAATTGGGTGTGCCGCCGATTGCCAGAACGTATCTCTCACGGGCTTGCCCCAGTCTCTGGAAATCGCATAAACCGATTCCTCACTTGTTAACCCAAATATCTTAGACACCATTGGCCACCAATAACACGCCACCTGAACGTCCTTCGGCGTGCATGGTTCTGCGGTAGCGGAGGAATCAAAGCCAGAGTATGGCGTCAAGCCTTCGACAGCGTCATTGCATGAGGTACCAATCTGATATTCAGAGTTCACAACTGCCATTCCAAACTGCGAAAAGTGACGGATTTCAATCAATGAACCGAAAAACCTGACAACATGGCCGATGTCGCCCGTAATCGGTTCAGCCTGGCGCAAAACAACTTCGCAAGATGAAAGGCAAGTAACAGCGCAGACACGGTTGAGAAGTAAAATCGAGCAGCAAGCGGAGGAAAACTTCACACCGTTCCTTGTTACTACAAAAGATGCACCTGGAATGCAAATCTCGAAGATCTGTGCACCTCCTTCTTTAGACACCAGCGACGCTTTGGCCAAGTTGTAGTAGGGCACACTTGAATCGGAAGCGGCGTTCTTGAAGAAAACGCTTTCTTTTTTTATTTTGCTCAACGTTGATGGTTTCCACCGCCCGGGTATTGCATACCTTGGGCTGTCCACGCACGTACCATCGTTCTAAACCCAACGCCACCGTTGGGGTCAGCCGTCAATGTGCATTGAAACTGCCGGCCTGATCTGACACTCCCTGCGTCGTCCAAGAAGACGATGTCGAAAGCAGGTTCCTCCTGTGAAAAAATGTCCGCCGGAGACTCTTCAAACTCCGGACTGGCTGAAAAATAATCAACGCCGAAGGAATAAGGTATCTTGCCCGGTTTCACGACCGCAAAGGGCGTCCAGCCCTTCCTTTCCACAGTAGCCCACTTAGAATCGCCCTTCCTTTCCACAGGCGGAGGCCTCGCCCCAGGGGCGCCTCTTCGTGCGGGGTGCGGCCGGCTCCTCGTGCGCCTGTTCTGCTGATCCAAATTCACTAGGGCAGGCTGAAGTCCGTCCTCATACCACAATAAAAGTTGAATTTGTTAAAATCCAAATTTCAGATTCAAGTACCTGGGTACTCACATCTGCTCGTTGGGAATTCAAATCTGGTCAGATTTGACTACCTGTGTGCTCAAATCTGCTCGCTGGGTACTCAAATCTGAACGCTGCGTATAAATCGTCCTGCTCATGATCCACCTGCAGGCACGGATCACTGGCCCCGGGCCCCACAAGCCGATCGGAGGCACGCCGAAGGCTTCAAATGAAACATCAGCAAGCCTGCATGTGAGCGCATGCGATAAGACAAATGGAAACGATCTGCGATCTCTAGTTGCTGCGAGCTCGCCATCGTCGTCCACAACGTCCCGGAAGCGTATCCTGACAATATTCCCCATTCGCCCGAGTCTTATTTCAATCATCCTGGTTGCTTCAAAAGCCTGCTGGAAGGTTCAAAACTTACCACAACCACATAATCACTTTAAAACAGAACTTTAGAAATTGCAGATTCGCTAGTGAAGCTCCTCTCCTTTGAGTCCCCTAGACTCCATTTACAGCTTTACCACTCATGGACTCCATGTGGCGGTGTCGTTGAACCCGCCTCACCTTTTTCGTACGTGTGAGAGACTATGCCGTCACTATGTCTGAATGCGCCGGCTACTATGCCGTCACTATGCCCGGGCGAACTTTTTGGACTATGCCCAGGACTATGCCAAGGGCTATGCCCAGGGCTTGTGACGGGTATGCCAAGGGCCCCTGTGCCGATGCGATCGCAGCGCCATCGGCGCTTACCTGAAACATCCTAGGACGCCCGGATCTACGGTACCATACCGTGGACTATGCCGAGCGACCTTTTTTAACCACTATGCCGTCGCTATGCCGAGGACTATGCCGGCACAGCGGCACTATGCCCAAATATTATTTAGAAAGGAGACGCTACTAAACCCAAAGCGTCTAAATCGTTGATTTTGCTTTAGTTAAACTAATGGTGAGGGGATTCAGAGACTGCCATTTATGCACCACACCCAATCGGTCGCAGATGAGCACCAGAGCTCTCGCAAAGTCTGAAAATATCTATCCGACCTTCCCGAGTTCAACGGCGAGCTGTAGGAAGTTTCGAAGTGGCCACAATAGCACCAAACCGACTCTGCGAAATTAGAACTTCACTGTAGCATCATCCAAACCAATGCGAACCACCGGAGGCGCGGAGCTTCATGACGAGAAGGGGGGTTACGAGAACGGGGGGGTACGAGGGGTGGGAGCATGGGTGGGTTTTCCTCTCGTACCCCCCCTTATCAATCAAATAATGAGATGTCAGTCTCTTACCTTTCATTCAATTCCCCAAGCTTGCTACAAGCACGGCAGCCAATGCAAACATCTCATCGATCTCGAAAATCAAAACCAATACAAACATTAAAAACGTTCCAAGCGGACCGCCGGAGGCGCGAAGCTTTGTGACTTCGTTATGTGGAGCGCCGCCGGAGGCGCCGCTCCAGGAGAGAGATAGTTACAGGAAATGGTCCAAGGCCATACACCCTGTTACAGGAATAAGACATCTCTTGATAAGAAATCCAGACCCTGAAATTGGGATTGCTCGAGTAAAGACTCCTCACTGCCCAGGAAAGCTTAATTTGGATTCCTTATTGTTCGAATCTAGAAATACAGGCCCTGAACAAAAACTGTGCTTTTCTTCTTCCTGTAATGGAGTGTAACCACTGGAGGTGGGGGTTGGCCCAAAACAGGTCCTCCTGAACTCGGGGAGGGACTCATGAAATCCTCAGAAAATCTGTCCCAGATGAGCTACAGAGCTGTCACAACTCCGCAAAACAAACCCTCCGGCGTTCTGAAGTTGAATGGCGAGGTCTAGAAGGTCCAAAATTGAGCGTAAAAGGCTCCAAGCGGACCCTCCGAGACCAAAACCTCACTAATAGAATCAAAAACACCGAAGTCGACGATAAACCAAAAAATAAATTACGAACTTACCAAGCGGTCGTAATGAATTGTGTTCGTAAACAATTGTGTTCATGAATGAGCCCGAAATGGAACTGCCCAAAATCCGCCATCCGAACCTCCAGAATGTGCCGATCGGGTGGGGACGGGCAAGAGCGGTCTTTGGTTATTATTTCCAACAAGGAAGATGATCCATTGGACTCCGTTTTTTATGGCCCAAATCGGACTAGTAAATTTGATCATCATGGAGGTCTCGGGCGGCCCTTGTAAGCTCCTTAGTAGCGGCCCAGCGCAGCTACTAGCAACGACCGCCCTGTAAGAAAATCCGTTCCAAGCGGAGCGCCAGTCGCAGAGCTCCATGACTTCGTTACTTGCAGCGGCGCCGGAGGCACCGCTTGAGGAGAGGATGGTCCAAGTCGACACTCTGCTTCACTCTTGTCATACCGTTCCCCTAGAATTCCACCCTTTAAATCATAACCCGCCTCCCGACGCTAGGAGTGATGGTGCTTTGTGGCGTTGCTGCTGTGGCTTGCAGCTGCTGCTCGCAACTTCGGGCCAAGACGATCGTCCCCCAGCGCAGAATGTTCGCCTAACGCGAGCCGGCACCACTGGGGTCCCACGGGAACGGCCAGAGAACTTTTCTGGATCCAGGCCAAGACGAACACTCCCCAGCGCAGAGTGTGCGCCAAACGCAAGCTGGGACCACCAGGGTGCACGCGCACCACCAGGGAACTTTGTGGATTCCGGGCCAAGACGACCGTTGTGATGGAGGCACCATCCCTCCAACTTCAACAAGTCTACCGATGAAGCAACTTTCCAGGCCGTGCTCACGACAATGAGAAGAAGCTCACGACAGCGAGCGGAAAGCTCGCAAAGACAGCAGAAGCTCACAACGGCAAGCAGAAGCGGTTTGGTGCTCCGCTGGGGGTGCCTTCTCAGCGCGGCTTCGCACAAGGCCAACGCCCGCAACCTGCGACACACACTGGGGACAAGTGCCGTCGCAGCCGGGGCCGACTCGCTTCCTGGGCGAATCGTAGCCGATCTTTGCTAGCTTAGTTTTCCAAAGCGTGCTGGAGAGGAACGTGCCAGCGTATAGTGTACAGTAACAGTTCGGCCTCTCTTGGAAACAGCCAGCAGGAAGCTCACAAAGACAGCAGACGCTCACGACAGCGAGCAGAAGCTCGCGACAGACAGCATATCTCTCGTCTTATCACTGTCACATCTTTCCTCTTCTCCCGACAGCCGTGAGACCCGCAAACAAGCCGCCCGAGACCCGAACTTCACGAGTAGAATCCCTCCCTGTAATGGGGGGATGAACTTTGACGGGCATTTATAACATGAAATTCAAGTTACGGGCCATAACTCGGCTCTCATTTGAGCTACGGAGCTCTCGATCGGTGAATCTCGATCGCTACGGCGCGATCTAGCCGATGGCGACGTCTAGAGCGCTTTCAATGTTTTCGACATCTGGGGGGATCCCAGGGCCGGCGAAGCCTTTGCCGGGGTGTTCGGGGGGCGGAGCCCCCCGAGAGTACCTGGGGGGGTTCCGGGGCCGGAGGCCCCCACGAGGAAGGTCGAGGGAGACATTTGTTAAAAGAATTTCCATCTGGATTTTACTAAATGTCCCCCTACATGCGCCAACATGGTCTAGAAATATTTCTTTATAAAGTAAACCCCTCATTAGAATCCCCCCCTAGTCACCGCCTGCTCGGCCAGGAGAAGGGTCCGCCGGTGTCCGCGGCTGAGCGGCGCGACGCTGCCGGTACACCGCACCCGACGAATAAGAGACTACGGAATAAGAAATCGAGCCCCTGAAACCTACATTTCTTCAAATGTGTTAAGGTAGAAAATCGAAAAAATCGTCTGCAAACTCATCCGAGATGTTTCTGGCAAGGTTGGGGGGGCGAAGCCCCCCCCCGACTTTGAGAGGGCGCGGAGCCTCAAACATGGTCCGAAATGGTCCAAAATTGACCATCAAAAATCCAGACTCTCAGCCGAAAACGTGCACTGCTTATTCCACCGGCCGGGGGTAGTCGGCGATGAGCCGGTACTTGTGGCAGGCGTCGTAGACCACGGCAGTGAGCTCCCCGAGCCGCTCCTCCTCCTTCAGCCTCCCGGCCCCCCGACTACGGAGCGTGCCTCGCTAACTGGTCCGATACGGATTAACGAATTCGGGTCGTAAGCTGAATGAATTACACATCAGGCCGTAAAAGCGACCGTGAGACCACAGTAGATGGACAACGGTTATCAACAAAGCGGCCTCGGCCGTTTATACGGCCGCGGCCGTATATACAGCGGCGGCTGTATAACTTATACGGCGGCGGCCGTATATATATATATATATATATATATATATATATATATATGATTCAGGGCCGCGGGCCGATGGCCCCCCCCCCCAAGGTCATGGTATGGTCCCAGGGACGATCGCCCCGCCCCCCAGGACATGGTATGGTCCCCTGGCGCCCTCCTCCCACAGAAGGATGCTCGGATTGGCTCCGGAGGCCGTCGCTGACATGCTTCCTTTTCAGCCAGCTGGAGTGAGCGCACGGGAAACCAGGTTGCAATCAAGATTGCACACGAAGCAGCTTTTGGATTCTTCCATGGGCACGGTGACGGAGATGTTCAAAAGAACTATCTTCGGGTACGTCTCTGTATACAACAGGTTGCCCCAGCACGTGGTCGAAGCAGAGTCTGTTCGGAAGTTCCAATTGGCTTTGCAAAACGCAATCAAGATGCAAGCGAAGGTTCGATCGGATTCTTGGCACTCTTTCCTTGCAGTCCGCAACAGGATT
>Ga0099797_100431_pt1 | contig 26989 bp, 14 predicted proteins | sample Uncmet_Sort48C_1_FD_89871 | JGI IMG/M metagenome (GOLD analysis project Ga0099797, IMG submission 89871) | Marine eukaryotic communities from CALCOFI LINE 67, Pacific Ocean - C012_Sort48C_1 | ecosystem: Environmental > Aquatic > Marine > Oceanic | place: Pacific Ocean: Monterey Bay | collected... | reverse complement strand
TTTTATATTATCTCTGTGATTAACATTCATAAGCTTATATACTGTTTTTAATAAAAAATGTATTGTGTGTATGAATGTGAAATTTTGGAACTACATCTAGGGTAAATTTACTTATAGTTAAGTATGATAAGTTACCTTCGGCGTGTAAAACAAAAATACGAGTATAACTAACTTATTTATTATATCTTATTGGGGCCTTGGTGTAGTAATTTATTTACAAAAGTTATAACTTAATATTTTTTATTTGCGAACTACTGATATTTTATTCGCGCAATGTTAATAATAGTTGTGTGCATATACGCGCGTAGTTATTTTATGTACACAGCTTCTATTTTTTTATTTTATTACAACTTCTTAAAATATCAAAAAAAATAATTTTTTCTCTTCCTCGCCTCCTGTAACTTTAATTTTACGTAAACGAATTATATTCTACCTCCGCAGTAATAACATTACCATGACGTAGCTTAAATTGATAGATATTTACACAGCAAGACACAAAGAACAATAATGCAAATACTATCAAAAGTATAAGTACTCCACCATCAGCTTCACAGTCACGTACGTCGTTTGGGTGGTGATGAGACGAATGGTTTGTACCATCGTCATGGGCGTTTGTTTTAACAACAACAAAAGAGAATAATATGGCAAGCAGCATAAATGTATCAATTAACTTCATTTTCTCTTATTTTCACGCTAGGGTTGTAATATATTGAATCTAACTAAATGTAATAAAAATACTCAATAAAAGGTTGTGGTTACAAAAAAGGAATGTTACTAGCCAACATGCACTGTAACACAATAACATCATCTATGTTATTTATTGATGATGTTAGTGCGCTTTAATAATAATAAAATTAATAATAATATTATTATAATAATAATAATAATAATATAATATAAAATATAGTAAAAATTATTATTACGTACCAGGTATTATTACTCGTATAGCTAATTTAAAATTTAGTTATTAAAAATTAAAAATAAGACTGCCTTTTATTATATTATAATAAATAAGGTTAAATATATGATCGAATATGCACACGGATAGTATAAGTATCATATGCCCATATACAAATACATACGCGTACATAATTATTTACAATTTTTTTTTTAAATAATAATTAAGCGTATGCTTTTTTAAAAATATATATAATGGTATATATATGTATTCTATAGATCTGCTTTCCTAATATACTGGCATATATACAGATAGATCTAGATAATGTTTTGCTATTTCTTTGGATGTAACAAAAGGATTGGTATGTTTTGAAAATGCCCATTTTTCATTTCTTTTTCTATTGATTTGTGAATCCTTTGGTGAATATGTAAATCATTGTTTTCCCAATGTTTTGTTGCTGCATCTTTAGTTTTTCCTTGCGTGACTCGGCGCGTTATAACTCGTTCTTTACACACACCAACTGCCGTATTTAACACAATTAACCCATCCAGTAGTAATTTTATTTGATCCCAATATGAATTGTCATTCGTTAATAAATGTAACCCTTCAAAAAATACAATTTCATGGTATGGCTCAACACAAATTTTATTTGGGACTGGATCGTGCAAATTACGATCATATACTGGAAAATATACTTTTTTTTTCAATATCGGAACTTTGCCGTCTCCTACTTTAGAAATTTCATTATTATTAACATCTTTTAATTTTAAGAGATCATTGTAGATCGATTCAGCATCTATGGATAATAAGTCACCCTTAATTGTCCGCAGCGTTTTATTTGTACCTGAAATAAAATTTGAATCTAAATATTCATTAGTAAAATGATACCCATCCATGGAAACAGTTATTGCTTTTTTATCATACGTCCTGCTATTTCCTTTTTCAATTATTTTATCACCGCATGCCTCCCTACACAGCAAATTTTCAATAATAGAACAAAAACTAGATTTACCCGCCCCAGCACCACCAACTACACCAATAAGAGTTCTATTAATGTGTTTCTGGCTACTCTGTTTCTTTGTATCATTTTCAACTTTTATTCTCACTTGTTCAATAAATTTTTTACATTGATCTAAAAATAGTTCAAAATATTCATCCGTGCTAATTTCTTGTGTTATCTCATCAATCTTGATCTTGTAATTCATGTCATCGATTAATAATCATAGCATGTGTGCACGTCCTCCGCTGCAATAGTCACATTGTCACGCTCAATGATTGCGAGGTTGGGGAGTGAGGCCAATAATAATGAAAAACAAAAAAAAAAATAAAAACAACAACAACACGTAATAATAATTTATAAAATTATTATATAATAATTTAATAAATAATAATAATAATAATAATAGACTAATAATAAATAATAATAATAATAATAATAAAAAATATTATTATTTTTTTTAATTACTATTTTATATTAGTTAGTATAGTATACAGTAGGAGCTAGCTTTTATTAAGCTATATAATAATTTATAATAATAATAATTATAATATAATAAATAAATATTTTTTTTAATATTTTAATTTTTTATTATTATTTAAATTATAATATAATAATAATACAGTGAGTATATCCTCGTATTATTATTATTATAATTAAAATTTGTTGTTCTACTACTACTTATTTATTATTAATATTAATTATTATTTATTAATTTTAATTTTACAAAAGAGAGTATTAATACCTGTAGTATTATTATTTATATAATAATGTAATAAAATAATTATTTATTATTATTATATAATAAAAAAAATAATATAAATAAATAATAAACAAAAACAAACATGCGAATCGATGGTGATACACCCACCGAAAAAAGACACCAATTTTTAGTGTAAGCGGTAGTGTTGTATTTAACTTTTTACGCTACTTAATAGCAAATTAAACTTGTAATAAATTGCCATGGAAAAAGGCCAATAGAAGGTAACGGTTGTACATCTATATACGAATATGGGGGGTGGTTTATTTAAAAGAAAAGAAAACTTTGGAAGCTTTAAACAACCTGACGCTTTGCAACTTGAGGCGGATAAAAAAGACTTTGAAAGGATTTCAAAAGGTGTTAGCCCCGGTGATATAGCGAGAGAAAGAGCTGCTGCAAGAGCAAAAGCAGAGGCGGAGCAAAGGTATTTAGAAGCAGGCCCGGAATCCCCGATTGGCAGAAGAGACTCTTATTTTGGAATTGGTTTGACTAAGAAAGAAAAAAGTTTATCTCGTATAGGGCTACTGCAACCCAAGCTAGTGTATGCAACAACAACATCTATTTTATTAGGTTGGTCGCCGGAGTGGGAGGGTGCTGGCAATAAAATTAAATCGTATGAAGTTCAATGGCGACGCGTATTAGATCAAAATACAAGGCCTGGAGGTGTTGTTGAAGGGTGGTCTGCTACAGCTGATCAACCCAATAAAAAGGTCTATTTTCGTTGTGGTGACAAATGGTGCTCTATACCGGAAGATCTGCCAAATATTTTAAACATGCAAATGCATATTAGTGGTTTACCCTTGGACTGTGGTGCATTTAGGTTTCGTGTGCGCGGGCGGTGTCATGCCGGTTGGGGGCATTGGTGTGAAGAACCAAGCCGCCCAATGCGTGTTTTGCCGTCAACAATGCCTGTTCCAACAATCTCAAAAGCAAATGCGTATAATTTATCGATCCGGTGGCAACCGTTTACAGATGAAAGGTATGGAACATTGAAACATTACATAATATATGGTAAAGTAGATTTAGAGCGGAAGACACAAAAAAGTGAGGGGGTAAATGAGAAAAGTAATAGCGTTGCAAACAATAATATTTCGTCGCTGGACGATTTTGAGGAATGTTTGACATCATCACAAAGTAAATTAAATATTGATAGAATTGGTGATCAAGGTATGACACCAAATACACCATACGCATTTAAAGTGGTTGCAGTTGTTTGCCAAGGTGCCGAAGCATCTGATAGAGATACAAGTTTAGTTTACAGTGAGGTGTTAAAGGCAAGAACGTCTGTAGCACCACCGGATCCCCCAAATATGCCAACTATTGTCGAAGTTAAAGGCCGACAATGTCGTTTAGCATGGAATGCACCATGCTGCAATGGTACTAAAGTCACCTCGTATCAATTGGTCATGAAACCTGGAGCATCGAGAATTTACAGAGAAGTGTATATTGGCCCATTAACTTCGTACACAGTAACGCGTTTACAACCAAATTCAGAATATAATTTTAAAGTCTCTGCATCCAATTCGAAAGGTCAGAGCGAGGCAAGCCCGCCTGTCATGGTTATTACTGACGACGGCCCGAAAGTTATAATTCCAAAGAGGCGAAATAGCAACGAGAATGAATTAATGAAAACAGATGAAGGTCTAGCAGAAGCGTTGGAATCTTCACTAGGGCATGATCATGCAAACGACGGGTATAGCTCTGGTGGCGGCGATAATGGCTATCACAGCGAGTACACAGATGAAGAAATGCACTCACCGCTAGCAACTATTGGTTCGCCAACTGATACTATGTACAATAACATTCATGGGAGTCCACTTCAGGGATCTCCGTACCCAATACAGGGTAGAAGAAATTCCATCCGAAATCGTGGAATGAATAGAAGATCGCCCACGACGTCCAATCGTGAGAAAGTTGGTTTAATATCGGATGGTTGGTTAGAATGCTGGGATGCAAAGGCAAAGCAAACATATTATTTTCACCCGGCAACTGGTTCGACACAATGGGAACATCCACGTGGTACAAAGTTGGATCCCGAGTTAGTTTTTCGAAGGAAACGATTTAAATTTTTATATGTATTACACAAACGTGATTTTTCCAATTCGCAAAGAGATATTTTGCCTTTAAAAATTAATCGCCAAGAGCTAGTATACTCATCGTATCAACAATTCCGAAATTGTACACCATTGCAATTAAAGCTGGTACCTAAAGTGATCTTTGAGGGCGAAGAAGGAGTTGATTCGGGAGGATTAACAAAAGATTGGTTTTTAGAATTGTCGCGTGCATTCGTCAATCCTGCGTTAGTGTTATTTCGTAAATGCAAAAGCAGCACAATTGGCCAGCATGAAATTGATCCCCGCTCCACAATAAATGAAGAACATTTACATTATTTTAGATTTATAGGACAAATTATGGGCAAAGCTGCATACGACCGCCAATTGATTGATATGGATATTTGTGGAGAAATTTACAAACATATCTTACGTATTACACCTAAATTGTCAGATTTGAAAGAGAAAGATGAAGTATATTATAAAAGTTTGCAGTGGATGCTAGATAATGATATAACAGATGTCGTGTATGAAACTTTTACAACTACTACAGAGTATTTCGGTATTTCATCAACTGTTGAATTGTTGCCAAATGGTGCTAAAATAGAAGTTGATCAGACAAACAAAGCTGAGTATGTCAATGCATTGGTCAGATGGAGATTATTTGGAAGTATTGAGAATCAAGTTAAAAGTTTATGTCAAGGATTTTATGACGTAATACCATATGAAAGCATCAAAACATTTTCTCCTACAGAGTTAGAATTGTTGCTAAATGGAAAAGAGGAAATTGATTTAGATGAAGTTAAATGTTCCACTAGATATACAGGTGGTTACACAGAAAGTGATGCGACTGTTGATATGTTTTGGAAAATTTTTAAAGATTTTGATGCAAAGATGCGCGCCAAATTGTTAGCATTTAGTACTGGTACTACAAAAGTTCCATTAGATGGTTTTGACCCTTTATATACGATAACAAAGGGTACGGATGGTATAGAATCTTTACCTCGTAGTCATACATGTTTTAATCAAATTGTAATACCTCCTTATGAGAATTTAACTGTCTTTCGTGAAAAATTAATATTAGCCGTGGAAAACACAAGTGGTTTTCAATTGTCATGAAGTCTCGAACCACAAGTGCGCACGTGTTGTGTGTTTAAATTTTTATGTGTTTTAATACGAGTAATAAAATAATATTTAATATGCATTTTAATATAAGTTACATGAATACTCTTATATATAATATTTTGGTATAATATTGGTAGTATCTTACTCATTAATTTTATAATAAAATTTTATACCCCGTGTGATTGATATTCATATTACTATTTTGAAAATGACTTAGAAGAAGACGTGTTATCTAGATTCCGAGCCATAAAATGTTGTGATTTCCTTTGAACTTTCTTCTTGCGTGCTTTTTCATATTCCTTGCTCTTACTCTGGTTGCTATGTTGTCAATTTTATTTACGAGTATAATTTAATTGAGTAAGAATTAAATTATAAAAATTACAGGGAGTAAAATTTTATTAAATAAATGAGTAAGAATTAAATTATACAATATTTAAATGAGTAAGAATTAATTATATATTTTTAAATAATAAATGGAATAAAAAATAATATAAAAAACTAAAATAAAACGCACTGCATAAGTTATCTATTATATTTTGCTTACTCATTAACTTGAATACAATTTTACACTTTTGGAATATATCTTTATCGTTTTACTCATAAGTTAAAAATATATTTTTGTAAAAGATATTAATGCCAAGATCATATATAAAAATTTAGACACTCAAAGATGCGAAACTATTTTGTTATACCATCTGATAAATGTAAAACATTTTTATTATATAACTTGTGATTAATATTCATACAAAAAGTGACTCAGGGGGAGACTACTTAGTGTATATATATATACATACATACACCATCTATTGTAATTGGATATCTTTTTGTTCCTCTCGCATGCATAACTGCTCTCCACATACTGTCATCAATACTAAACATGATATATTAACAACCCACCATACAAAAGAGCCTGGAAATCCACCATATACCCAACAAAACAAAAAATGCAAAAAAAACAAAGTAAACGAAAAATCCAAACACTTTTTTGCACGTTCAACGACATGAATCAACGAATAGGCAAGGAAACCAGAACTAAAAAGCATTATAAAAATGTTACTCCATCCTCTTGTATTGGATATTGTGATAAATTTATAATAAAAAATTGAATCTAATGTTATGTTGCTGCCAAATAATATATAAAATATAAACAATAACAAGCCCTCTACCATATAAAATAATGTTTGTAACACAAAAATTTGACCTACAATTAATTTCGGGTCGAATTTTTGAGTACCATAGAACGGCATTTTGCAGTGTGGGTTATAAAATTTCGGTAGATCGCACAACTTGCGTCTACCACGTCGTTTAACTATATAAAACTACGATCTTGAAATTTCTTCTTTCGGAAATGTGTAGTGATGCCTTTCTACGTTAAACATGGAATATATGTCAATCTATAGTTATAGTGTACAATAATAATAAGTACTAATAATATATTATTATTATTATTATATAAACCTTCTTTGGCACTACTATTAATAATTAATATAAGGATTATTGTGCTAATGTTTAAACAAAAAAAATAAATATAATACTACTATAATATTTTTTATTTACTGTATATAATAGTAGTATATATTATTATTATGGCACACACCATAATAATAATACAGTAGTATATTGCATGGATGTGAGCGTTATACTTTTTGGTACACTACATATTTCAACTTACCTATGTGCCCATCTGTTGTAGTATTACATGTGGTCTAATTTAAATTACTATTGGCACATTGAACCTAATAAAATTATGGTTCAGATTAATTGATTAATTTCATTAATAACAGTGCACAGCATGCAGCAGGCAAGCAGAAAAAAAAAAGATTCATTTTTTCTTCATCATCACTTCGTTACAAAAAAAAATAGTAGTAGTAGTATAGTATTAAAAAAAGCAACACAAACAACAACTAACAACTCATTGAATTTTAAAACATGTCAATGGGTCAGTCATTGTTCTTCAATAGATAAGGAAAGATTGTATAATCAACGAAACATTGACCAAAACAACCTAAAAAAAACGAGAAAAAATAAGTTGCGAAGATGCAAAAAAATATTATATTGGTATTATGTCTGAGTCTATTTGTTGTGACTGAGGCAAGGTGGAGGTGTACTTTTACGTAAGTTCATCGTTTCTTTCAATTTTATTTCATCGCCCTCTTCTAACTCCTTCGCCTTCATACACAATTCCTACACATTTAGCTGGAAACCATCTGACCCTCATTGTACCCGTATGAAAGCAGACAATGTGGAACTTAGGAGTACATTTGGTAAATGCTTTGGTGGTGCAGCTGCTGACTTTACCGGTGAAGGTACATTTAATTTTCCTGCCAACGAAACGTTAAAAGCTGGTGACTGGCAATATCGTATTTATGAAGATGGTGTTAAGGACAAGGTCGCTTCTAATGCAGGTGATCTAATGAAGTCGCTGGAAATTGATGGTGACAAATGGCGTTTGAACATTCCTTTTGTTATGCCACTTAAACGTTCTACTGGACATTTTATTGTTGACTTTTTAGCTAAAGATCAAGATCACATTGATGATTTATGCCTTTCGATGGCTTTTAATTATAGTAGGTTTGAATAAAATGTATTTCATTAAAGATACATTTTAGATACATTTTATGAACATGGTGTGTTGCAATTAATTTACTTAAAAAACGTACTCGTTTTTTCTTGTGTAAAGAAAGACCAGGGGTTATATATATTCGTGCATTAATATATATTAAAACGTGCACATGTATGTATTAAATATGTGTACGTCAAGTGTTTTTACATTTTTATTATTATTATTATTGTTGCACAATTATTATTTTTTTTATATTTTTATTTATATTAATATAACCTATAATAATATTTACTCTTAATTTATTAGTATATAAAAATCTTAAGTATTATAATAATAATAGTAGTATATTATCTACTATATTATTATAATTATAATCTATTATTATTATATTATTATTTATTAATTTATTATTTATATTATTATTATAAAATACCCTTGCCGATTGAAGATTGAAGAAATAAATACAAAAGTAGGCACACTAGAAAGGCAAAGGGATTTGTCAGTAAAGAGCTATTTAAATTGAGGAAAATGGATTTGAAGAAAGATGACGATGATAATACTTTAGACATGACACATTTCTATAGAAAACGAATATTGATAAATGAAGACTCGATAAAGTTAAAGAATGAGTTTGGAGAAATCCCTTACCCAATGGTAAATAAAGCAATAAATATTTACGCAAGGGATTTTTTGCGTAAAACTAAAAAAAAACCTAGGGAACAACGACCAAATTTGCAATCCGGCTTCGATTTTAAGAGGATGCAAAAAGAAATTATAAGTACCATGTTTGACGGTATCTATGATGTAATTGGCGTTTTACCTCATGGTGGTGGAAAGACATTGCCAATTGTGGTCAATGCTGTATGTAAACATTATTTTAAACAAGATGGATTGCTCAGGTGCAAACGTGACATGAAACCATTTTCTTTGATATTGGTTGCAAGTCCTGAAAAGCAAAATCAATTATTTAAGAAGTTAAAGCTTTATGTAAAATATCAAGGAAAATGTTTGAAATTAGAAAAATGTCAATATTTTCAAGTTAAAAAAATACAACCAATTATAATAATAGGAACAATAGAAATGATTTTAACAAATACTGAAATTAGGGAAAAGCTGGTGAACTTGTCTTTAATGGGTTTTATATCTTCCATTTCATTCTATAAATGCTGCAATGAAATTGTGGATAGTGGTAAGAGTATCGGAACTATTTTGAGGCCGAGTAAATGCCAATGTGGTGAAGACAACAGCAAAAACAATATGTTTCGTCGATCATTTTGTGAATTTTGTTTTTCACTTTCAAAAATTCCATTATCTTTAATGACAGCAAAATGCAATTTAAACATGCAAAAGCGATGCATAGAAAAAATGCATTTAAAAACCGTAGTAGTCTTTGAAACAAAAGCAAAAAAAGATTTAGCAATTAAAACCAGCGATCTTAATTATTTAAAGAAAGCTGATAAATTCAATAATGTAAATAAAACAAACCCAATAATATCCACAATCGACTTAAAGCATCCACCCCAAGAATTCTTTCATTTACCATATGTACAACATTTATTATCCTCGCAGGGATATTATTACACAAATTCATCGAAATGGTTACAAAAACTTTTAGATATGGATCATAACAAAGTGCTGTATAGTGGAACGCTGGAGTTATTAGCAAATGATCAATTAAATATTGTATTAAATGAACCGATTCAAGTTAGTAGTCGAATGACTCGGGAATGGGGTAGTTGGAGAATCTTTAAACTTAAAATTCCAGATACTAGTGATAAAATAATTAGTAAGTCCAGGCTTAAAGAATATTTATCAATGAAGCGATTGAATCGCTGTTTACCATTTTTAAATTCAAAATTTGTTCTTGAACTCTCTCATTTCAAGAATGATGATGAAGGCATTGCAGGTGTATTTATTGTGCAACTTGCCAGTGAAGTGCAACGCAATATTGCCATAGTAAATGCGAAGAGAATCCAAGAATGGCATATTAATACTAAAGAAAATAAGAACATGAGATTGGGGAAGTATATTAAACGTTTTAAACTCGCACATTCAGCAACGATTGATACACTGGTATTAAAAAGTGAAGAAATTCTAGAAACCGAAGGTGCTGATGTGTATGCAGGTCATAATTTAATGAACGACGGTTGTGGTGTTATAGAGAAAGATACCTTTGCTGCAGTGTATCAAAAGTTTAAAAATGAGAAAAAGCTTTCAAATATAGGAGATGAAGTGGATCCTGTAGCCATACAAGTTAGAATAGGACCTTGTAAGGGTGTACTGCTTAAAGTCGAATATAAATTAGATAATTACAAAGTAATTCTGCCCAAAAGCATGGTAAAATTCAACATGGCAATTCAAGGTAGAACAAAAACTCAAAAAACTATTGAGGTTAACCATACAAATGTTGAGAGTTGCCGTTTGCCTGCTAGATTAAACAGAGAAAATATATTTTTATTAGAGGCTCGTGGCATTAAATTTGAAATATTTGAAAAGTTATTGAAACAATGGATGGATAAGTTAAAAAACAAATTCTATGCTGATGTGAAGCAACTCGGCAACAACATGAAAAAAATGAAGAAACAAGAAGAAAATCGATTCTTCGCAAAACTTAAAAAGCTTAACAAAAATGATAAGCCAGCGACTGAATCCAACACCAAGCACCATGAAATGTTTGGCGTAAATAAAGTACTACATGGATTCAATAATTGTTTGATAAAACAATTGTTATCCCGAACCTCGGCTCTTCGCTTGGCAAAACTAAGATGTAGAAAAGACATGGAAAAATTTCAAATTGAAGTCGCGCACAGCCGACGATTAATGCTTATACCAGATCCTACAGGTGTATTGAAACCAGGAGAATGTTTTGTAAAATTAACGTTTGAAGAAGAAGAAAGTAAGCTTCCAATAGGTATTTTAAAGGGAGAGATTGTTGCAATACGGGAGCCTTCATATTTTCAAGGTGACATTTTAGTGTTAAAATGTAAAAATATACCAGAGTTACAATTGTATACAAATGTCTTGATTCTTTCAATACAAAGAAATGAGGAATATCCATATTCTGCCGCAGAATTGATGAGCGGTGGGGATTTTGATGGCGACACTGCTTTTATATCATGGAATAAACTCTTGATTCCAAAACGTATGGCGTGGGAAGATAGAAGACAAAAATCTTCCATTCTTTGTCGAGAAGATAGGAAAAGTATAAATACATGTGACAACAATGGTACAGAAGAAACCGTTGGAAACTTTAATTTCGAGCAACGCAGAGAAAAAATGATTGACTTTACATTGCGATATAGAGAAACTTCAGCTGTGTGGATTTCAAAGCTAGGGAATATTCAACGTCGCTACTGGGATCATTACACAGTAAATGATGAAATTTCTCTCGAGATTGGAAAGTTTTGTTTTCAGGCTGTTGATCGACCCGAATACTTAAAAATCAATGGGAAAAATGTGGATGCCTTTATCAATGAACTCGATCAGCTTTTTGTTCAAAATGACTTAGCAAAAAAGATTAAAACATCAGAAGGATTTTTCACTATGCATAGATTGGCAAATTACGATTTTCGGGTTGCTTATAAAACAAAAGGCTATTACAGCTACAAAAGTTCAAGCATTCTCGGCAAGTTATATGAAATATATAAAAGCTACATACGCACTTGGAAGAGCGAACAAAACGAAAATATACTTGTAGGCAAAAAGCAGTTTTTATCACAAGATGCCATATTAAGGTACAAGTTGAATTATTTTGATCATTATTGTCAGGGTAAAAAGTTAATGGGGAAATTAAACTTAGAATTGAAAGTCAAAAGTATGTATGAAAAGTACATTTTTGAAGTTCATGAATTTGCACGTATGAAATCTAATATTAAAGACATTTTTACTGATTTGATAGAAAAAATCCGCAAAGAAATTACTGAAAAAGTTCCTAATTTAGAAGAGCGCCGTCTTGTAGCGGTGTTGTTTTACGAATTTATTCAAGGGAAAACATATTTGTATCGAAGTAAATTTATCAGCGAGCATTTCACTGGAGATATTCATGCTGAAAAAATTTTGTTTCTAGTATGCGCTGAAGAGTTAATATATATAAAAAATAGTATGGAACACTTTGAACCCATTTCTATACATGCAGAAAAACCAACGTTCCATTCATTTGCATTTATTAAAAATGTTTTTTCTGAGCTTCTTGTGAAGGAATACGGACGTGGCGAAGAATACAATAGAGCTGTATTAAATGCAAGATTTTTACGCAAAACCAAAATAGGAAAAAAACGGAGCGAGATTCGTCAACTCGTTGAATAAATACACTTGGTATACCAGAAATAAATTAAAAATATAATACGGGACTAATATGATCTTACTCATTATAAATTACGAGTAAAAAAAAATATTTTACTCGTATGAGAGAAGTTAAAAAATATAATAAATAAAAGTTATTTATTTTTTATATTTTTTATACCAAGGTATTATTTATATAATTAATTCTTACTCATTTATTTAATAAAATTTGATTATTTATATATTTGATTATGAATACCGTAACTTACTAAAAGAAAGCGCTCTTTTTTTTCTACCAAAGTAATAAAACCAGTGCAATATCTCATACGACGAGTCGTATATTTTAATAATACCTTGCATCATCAAGATTTTGTATTTCTTCTCTATCATTACTGCTGTCTCTTATGTTCCGAAGAGTTCTTTATTCATGATCTCTTCTAAAGCCTATATTTTCATATTCAATTCTTACACTGGTGTTAGCTTCCATTTCAGCTTCTAAATTCTCCTCATCGTCGATTGTTAAATTGCTAGTTAGCAATGCCAGATTTTTTGCATGTGTATCATACTGTTGGTCAATCTTTTCATTCTCTATTTCTGGCGTGACTCCAGAAATATTTAACGATGGGCCTATGTATGCATGCCTATCATAACACAATTTTATTAATGCTTTCCAATTCTTATCTGTTGCCAGAACAGATGGATGGCCAATAATAATTAAAAGTGCTTTGGCTCTGGTAACAGCAACATTAAAACGCTTTTCATTTGCTAAAAATCCAATTGAATGCCTCTCATCAAATTGTAAATATTCTTTTGACGATCTTACCGTACTAATTATAATAACGCGTTTTTCCTGACCTTGAAATTGCTCAGTTGATCCTACCATAATATTTCTTGGGTCCTTATTCTTAATGCTATCCATCAGTTTTAAGCCAATTTTAATTTTCTGTACTTGTTTTCGATATGGAGCAATAATTCCAATTTCATCCATGGAGCGAATTGGATTCTTGGTTGTATTTAATAATAATTTTACATACTCCATAACTCTGGCAATTTCGTGAATATTAAACCAACTCGGACTATTTCCTTCCCGTTCATCTTTCCCTTCAACGCCATGGAACAAAATCGGAAAGTCAGCTTGAGGTAAATGTTCCCAATCAGAAAAAGAGTGTGTAAGTGCTTTATCCCCTACTGGTACTAACTCACCTTCATAAAATAATTTATTGGGTAATGATAGTATATCAGGATGACTGCGATAATTTCTTAAAAGCTTAGTCATAACTTTGGCATCTTTCTTCTCGTAAACCTTGCGCAAGCTAAGACGTTCAAGTAATGACATCCCTAGACCATTTTCGGAGGCTAACTTGGAATGAATAATTGGACCAAGTTGTTTTGGATCCCCACATAAAATCAATTGCCCGCCTTTTTTAATGTCTAATAAAGAAGCGGCAGCTGCCAATGCTTCGGGTTCAGGGGCTTGTCCAGCTTCATCAACTATACATATATCAAAAGATCCACGACTAAGACCAAGCGAAAATGGCAAACGTGACGCAGTAGAAAGCGTCGCAACCACTACTGAATACTTTAAAAGCTCCTCCTTTTTGTCTGGGATTACAAAGTGTTCATCTTCTATTAGACAATATCTGCGGACAACTTCAGTTGTTTCATCTATTCGTCTGGAGTAAGCCATCAAACGAATCATTTCCAATGCACTTAATTTTGATGCAAGGCGCCGACAGATGACATCGGCTGCAGTGTTTGAAGGGGCAGTTACAAGTATTTTAATACCTACCAGAGTTCGTTTAACTGCTTGCAAAATCAATTCTACCGCAGTAACGGTTTTTCCTGTGCCTGGAGGTCCGTAAATAATGTATGGACATGGTCGGGATTTTCCAGAAAGTGCATTTTCTACTGCTTGTTGTTGCTCTTGATTTAAATTTCTGTTGTATGGCCTTAAAATTTCTTTTAATTTACGCGATTCATGACATGGAATAGTTGTAGATGGAAAAAGTACTTGTTGGCCTAGTTTTATTACATTTGATTCCAGGCTTTCATGTTGTAAACGAAGCAAAGTTCGTGCCAGTATAAAGTGAATATTAGTTGGCGTATTATTACTGTAACTATTCCAAAATTTTTCTGGAAATTTCAACCATACCTTATCGCGCTCAATTATATATGCATAACCAGCATACTTTTTGAACTGACCATTCAATTGACATATAACTTTGTCCCCGTACAGAACCGATGGGCGATTTTCTGCTAAACCTGGAACCCGTAATTTCAAATGTCTTCCACTTTTCTCCAATGGAACCCTTATCATATCAAAGCTTTGAAGATCTATTATCATCTGTCTCTCCTCTAACCATAAAAGGCTATGCATCAATTCGCAATATTTATATAAATCTTCTTCTTTTAAACTTTCTAGATATTCTTTGATTTCCCCATACACAACTTTATCTTCCAAATGCCTTGAAATATCATGCTGTCCACAGTTTTTTACCCAAGGTTTTCGAGCAATTTTGGGCTTATTCCCGGGTTCATCTTCTACTTTACTATTTGGATTATATTTCTGTTTCCGACTTACTATTTTCTTTCGATACGGAGAACTAGCTTTTAGCTCCTCATATAATTCAACATCACCTGTTTGAATCTCCACAAATCTACCGATTGAGAATCTTTCATTATTTAAAGTAGAAAAATTAAATTGCAAAATATCACGTTTAATCCCAAGTCTGGTAGGAGTACAAGTTATTGGAAACCTGATTCTTTTCCCAGGTTTAATTATATATCCCCCATCCTTAATTTCGGGCACATTAAAAAAGGAATAGAATTTACTTGTTTTACTGACAGTATTATTTCCTTCTGCCAAAGTCGTTATACTTAAAAATAGGCGTGATTGTTGACAACTCGTGTTGTTAATTTCTACCGTTGCAGATATTTTAGTCCCAGGATATGTAATTTTAGGGAAGGATTTTACCACATTTACGGAAATATCTCCTTTATCAGCTTCAATTTCCACTCTTTGTTCTGTAATCATTTCAGCTATTGATTCTCTGTATTTTTTTGCCTCATTAGGATCACTAATATCCATTAAAAATACCACAACATCTCTATCATCACCTGGTAATAACCTTGCGATTTTTCTCATACGTCTACCACAAAGCCGATGAAATATAGAACCAAAACCACCACGGAGATTATGTGTTTGTCTCCAACTTTCATATACAATTTGTAATTTCATTTTGTTTTGACATTCAAACCTTCTTTGGCTATTCATCTCTAAGTAGTTCCAAAATCTTTCAGCTATTTCATCCAATTCAAATGATCGAGAACCTTTACCTAACCTTTTTAACAAATTCGAAATGCCTACCCCAGACAGTTCTATCTGGTTACTGTCATTAATTCCGTACAGATTTAAAACTTCTAAAACTTCGTGTAGGTATTGAACAGTGCGCGCTGCATATGCCTTGAACTTTTTGCTTAAAGGTCGATGGCTCCACCCGTCATAATCGTGCAGTACATTAACAGACTCATCACTTTCTTCTTCTAAAATTTCAGAAAGTATATAATTTAAAGACCTTCTAGTTGTTCTATTCTGCTCGTACGATTGGAATGCAAGTTGAATATCAACAACAATATTTAGTTCAATTCGAAACTGCTTGAATAATGCTTCAGCATAACTACGAAAATCTACCACTATTTTCTTATATTGTGATCCGCATATAATTTCTTTTATACCACTATGAAGAAGCAAATCTGTATCAATTAAAATGTCTAAAATTACCGGGATCATTTTGTATCCAACAATTTGAATTAGTGTGATGTTTCCAGTATTGCTTTCTATTTGGAAATCTAAACCAACGCTATAATGACTTGTTTCTACACAATTGTCTTTTATTTCTTGAATAGCAACTTTTGCAATATTCAATGTGGTTACATAGAAATAAGTATCAGGTAGGAGATCACCATTCTCTTGGGATTTTAATTGCAAGTTTCCGTCTATAATATGTACATTTTCATATGAGCTTCGCACACTTTTCCACCACTTTAATTTTCGGTTTTCATGGTTATTATTGTATGTATTGTTATTAATACTACCGTCATCAGCATTATTATACATATTTTTTTTCATATTGGTTTTGCTAATTTCTTTATATAATTTTTCTACATTTATATAAGACTGATTCAACATGTTTTCTATTTCCTTTTTGTATACAATATTTTTCCTTCGTCGATTTTTTCTTATTCCCTGTATATCTTCTATGGGATACACATTCTTCACAAAAAACTGCGCTTTATAATTCTTTTCCCAATCGACCTTTTTACATATACTCTTCCCAACCTTGCTTGTTGCAATAAAAATACCCCGGACGAATTGTTTTTTTTGTATATTATATAAGAATACTAATGTTTTCAATGGTATAACATACCTTTCCATTTCCTTATATAATCGCACAGAATTGCCAAAAACGTTATATTTTATACACTCATTTTCTGTTTTATTATTACACAACATGACGTAACCGCTATCATGTTGCTGCGCTGGACAGCCTGCATTTTCAGAACGGCCAGTATCCACAAAACTCCTATGAGAGAAATTTGGGCTTGATGGGGATGATGCCATTGGACAGTTACAATTGATATATATAGTTGAACAAGTTTTTCTGTATATATATTAAGTTTTAATAACCAGTACACATTGTGTGTACTTGGTACCACTATTTAAAAGTATGTTGCTTGCGGTGGTATATGCGGTATAATATATATGCATTTTATACACAATTTAAATAATTTACAGGTACCGTATGTATATATCGTATGTATATGTATAATATATTATTATTATTATTATTTCAATTATTATTTAATTAATATTATTATTATTATTATTAATTATTATTATATTATATTATTTATATTATTATTACAGGTATAATACAGTATTATTATTATTAATTATTATTATTATAATAAAATATATTATTATTATTATATAATACGTCGTATACGTGCGTACCACCAGTGGTAAGCTAGCCCAGCGTGTGCACAGCCTATACTCGGTCCCTACACTAAACGTCTCGTCTCCCCTTGCTACAGCCCAGAACCAAGGAATTCTGAGCGCAAGGGATAGATGCACAGCCCTCGATCAATGACACACGCAGAATTTTATAAAGTGTATAAATTTTGGTATATACACCAATATAAAAAGTACTTGGTATTAAATCTTATTTAAAAAACTTGTGTACGCGGTCGTAAGAGAATTATAAAATTATGCAAACTTTTACACACTTTTAATTTTTTTACGAGTCGTATGATATATATATTTTTGTGTTTTGAAACTAATAAGTCATACCCCTTGCTGTGTGCCCTAACATGTGCATTTTTTATTCAGAAGTGGTTTTTCTTGTTTCTTCTTGTTCTATTATATGATATATATATATATATATTCACGTTGCATTATTATCTGCCTGTCTCCATATATACTGTCATGTGATTTTACATCATGCTTGACTCATATGTTGGAATCATATATTTAATATTAATAAATGCATCTTCACCTCCATATTTCTCTAATAATTCCAAAGTTTCCATAATTAAATCACCCAGATTTTCTTTTTTTCTTTGTGCATAGTCAATTTGATCGCCGATATTAATACGGTTAGCGACAAATAAATTAAACACAGGCAACAACTGCCTGTAATATGGCACCAATGCTTCTCCAACTAAATCAGCTGATTGTACTAGAGTTTGTATTACTTGCATGACTAAACATAAAATCCGTGGATCTCTTGTTGCTAGAGCAGTTTTTAAAGGCATTATACACTGCGGCACACACGGTAAAATTTTGTTTCCACCACGAGCAAGTAAGTTCATTGTGCCTTCAAACGCAAGAAATTTATGCGGTTCTTCTAATTCTCTCAACCCATCTAAAAAAAGTGGTAAGTAATGATGATAATCAAGTTGCGCCACATCAATTTTCCATTGTACTTTACGTTTAGCGCCGTGCGAAACAGTTACAGGTAAATCCCCACGTTCATAAAACTTTTTAAATTGAGTTGGTGTTGGTTTTCTCGCTCGCCTGGCATTCGTTTTCTTTGGGCCATTTTGACCACCACTAAAATCTTGCCATGATTTTACTGGACCGCCTGGCTTAGATAAGCTTGATGATAGTGTCATTAATGCAGCTGGTTTACTTTTTTTTGTAGTTGATGTTTTACTCTTCAAAACAGGCTGCTGCTGTTTACTTGTACTTCTTCTTTTAGCTTGGGAAGACTTCTTTGACTTAATAGCAACTTTATTTGTTGACGCAACGACCGGGCCGGATATTGAGGCTGGCATAGTTATATTGTGTGTGTATGTGCGTGTATCTTAGGTGTTGGTTAAGCAAATAAATTGTAACATGTAATATATGCTCTATTAGTATATGTGTGTGTGTATGTCTGTATGTGTGGAATCTCTAACTTGCCATTTCCAGGGGCAACGTATAATTGATTATGACAACAACATACTACAGTAGTGTTATTATTATTATTATCATATTTTGCAATAATAATATAATAATAATAATAATAATAATAATAATAACATTATCTACTATTATTAATAAAACAGTTTATGCTATCAATCAACAAACAACAATATTAGTAGTTACACGAAGAAGGCTGTGGTTAGTTGTATTTGCCTGCTACAAACTCTCAAAACAATGAACGATAAACTAACAAAACATATCCTATTCTTATACGTTCTTATTTGTGATGATCCAAGTGATGAAGTTTAACAGAACTATTTTCATGTCATATTGTACATAAATATAAATATATATAGCACTATATATATAGTAACAAGTACATGTTTCTGTTTGTGAAAGAGAATAGCGTTGCGTAGAAAGCTGAGACTCGAAACGCGCAAATGATCCCTATTGTGTTGTCCCAAAAAATACCAAAAACAGAGAAACGCAACTACAGGTATTTAATGCTGTATAATGCTATATATTTCGTTGTGTGTTTGTTGGTGAAAAGTGTAGGCTTTTACAGCATTATCTTATCTCTCCCAGAAAGAATACAACCGAATCAAGAAGGAAATCAACCCCGAAGTCGCATAGTGTGGACACTCTCTGGCATTGTTAACTGACTTAACAACATAAAAGAATCACATTCTTTGCTCGTCGTTGTGGCTATCGGGCTATTTATATTATAATCATTCCAATAAATGAAATAAAAAATCTATCTATTAAAAACAAAACATCTTTTTAAAATCCCTACGGTTGTCGTTTACCAAAAAAGGACGATTTGTCCTATGAGTGTGTATGTGTATGTGTATGTATGTATGTGTACGTGTGTATGTACAAATTGAGATTTTTAAATTAGCATGGCATACTATAGGTAGGAGGAAGTAGATAATACAGTACGTATATCGATACACTATTGGAAAATGGGTCTCACCGCTAGTATTACACAAAAAAATTATCAAATGATAATTTTTTAAATTATTATAACGAAGGTGGGGCGGCGAAATGAGTAACTATATACAATCATAATATCGTCACCACTAGTCGTCTGGTAGTGTGCACCACAGTATTATTTAAATTAAAATTAAAATAAAAATAATAATTGTGCAATTATAAAAAACGAGATCTGGGAGATAATAGTAATAATAATAAAAGGTGCAAAGATCAAATAAATATAGAATTGTAATATAATAATAGTAGCAGTAGTAGTATTAATAAATAATGAATGAAGAAGAATTTTCATTGTTGTATGCCAATAGTTATAGCGCCATTCTGTATTATATTAATAATGGATTACTACAATCTTCTTTTAATAATGATAATAATAATAAAAAAATATAATAATACAGAGGAAGCAGTAAAATTTTGTGTAAATACTGCAGACAGCTAGTTGCCTTGCTAGTGCGGAATGGTTGCGGTACTCAAAAAATACTTCTTATTCGTATGATTTTGTGTGTATTTGTATGCAAAAGTATATATAGAGTGTCAATATGAATGATGAAGATCGAAAAATTTTAAAAGGTGTTGGCACATGCTGCGGTGTTATATGGTTCATCATATTTGTCTCATTGTTTGCTGCTTCATTTAAATATGTATCTGAGCTGGAATATTGTATAAGATATAACACAATTACAAACGTAGTTGACGATAATATATGGAATAATGGAATATCGGGTACATATTTTATGGCGCAAGCATATTCGTTTATGTGTTTTCCAAGAACTCATAAACGTATGCGTTTATCAAACGGCAACCACCCAAGTATTGATGGTCCCACTTTACGTGTTCGGTCAAAGGAAGGGTTACAAGTAACTATGGATTTAGATTTTGAATATGCAATAGACCCAGACAAACTTGTCGACTTATATAAATTATTGGGTCAAAAATTTGAGACAGAGATTAACATTGCAGCATTAAGCGCATTGCACCGTTCGAGTTCAAAGTTTCTAGCGTTGGATTTTTTGTCACCAAAACGCACAGAAATTAGACGCGAAATGCTGAACGAGTTGAATAAAACATTATCACCACTATATATGAATGTAGAATCTTTGCACTTATTTCATGTAAGTGTTGTGAGTGAATTTCAAGGATGGATACAAGACATTGAAAATATTAAACTAGAACAAAAATTAAAGTTGGAGGATAGAATTTTGCAAATAGCGAATCAAAACAATTTAAAAGCAAAAGCAATAATTGATCTACAGTCTGCCAAAAAAGAAATTATAATCAATGCTGATAAAGCTGTATCAACTGCAACTTATAATCGCGTAGGTGATTTAACGCAGTCTAAAACAGTTGCAAGTATTTTATACGCTACTGCTGCAAGGGAGAGAGAACTAGATAAAATTAAATTTGACAGGCGTTTAGCTTTGGCAAATGAAAAAAGAAATCTTGAACTGGAAAAAGTGAATAACCATCGAACAGTAGAGCTTATTAAACACGAAACTGCCCAATTGGATGCACAACGGGCAGCAGCAGTATTAAAATTAAATGCTGAAGCGGAGGCAATTGAAATACGAAACCTAGCAAATGCCGAAACTAAAGTATTACTAGCACAATATGCGGCAGAACTTGAAATGTATTTAGCATTGCGTAATTCGGCATCTTTTAATAATACAGAGATTCTACAATACATGTGGATAAATACACACAAAAAAATGAAAAACATGGATTTCTTTTTAGATTATAAAAAAGTTCCATTAGTTTTGGAGGGTGTTAATGTATAAAGACGGTGTGTTGAGAATAGAGTAAAAAAAAATACTGGGCCAAGTATAACTTTTTATTGTAAAAAAATAGGATTTTTTTATTTATATACGAGTATAATATATAAAAGATATATGTTAATATATATAAAGAATTAATTATATATATAAATATAATATGCGTTCAACGAGTGCGCCAGGAAGGATAGAAACCTACTCGTGCTTGTGGAGTATTAGTTTGCAGACGTGCATCCGAGCTTCACTATAGTAGGTTGATTATTAATTCTTGAGAATGAGTATTGAGCATAGTATTTATCTCGAGTGGTAAAATTATCATAAAACTTTAAATATTAACAATTAATATTGTGTTTTATAAAGGAACTCAGTTATTATATTCTAGTGAGAGGTAAGAATTATTATATAATATTAAAAAAAAAAATACGGGGCGCATAATTATTATAATACTCGTATATAGTATTTACAGGGAGTAAAATTTTATTAAATAAATGAGTAAGAATTAATTATATAGTATTTATTAAAATGAATGATTATCTTCTGACACACTATGATAAAGTTATTATTATTTTTAAAGTACGCACACTAAAATTATGATTTCCTAGAGATGCATAGCTTATTCTGATGATAAAATACCATTGATTTTATCAGAAATAACTTTTAACAAACCGTCATTAATGCCTTTGCAGTATGAAAAATCAATTTTTTTTAAAGATGCGCAAAATTTTGTTTCATCGCTGGAAAAATATTCTTTTATACTATTGGTATCATCGATAATTTGTCCGTTGTACGATAAATCCAAAAAAATTAACGAGTCATTCCCTTTGCATATGCCGGTTTCCTCGTCCATTTCATCAATTCGTAATGGTCCACCACCATGAGAACCGCCTTTTTTCCCCTTTCCTTTTTTCCCCTTTTTTCCACCACCTGCATCTCCTCCTGTAAATGGATTTTTCTCTTGTAATTTACATACTTTATTTCTTTCCTCTTTTTCTTCGCTTGATATTGGTCCGTACTCACAAGAAACCGCAATTGCAAATTTTATGAAGGAAGACGACGACATGTGATTAGATCCTAAGTATAATTTTTTGATGCTATGATTGTATCTTAACATTCTTGATAATAAATGTCCTCCTGCATCACTGATTTTGTTATTAAACAAATTTAATTCATTTAATGAACCATTAATCCATAGTTTTTCAACAATTCGTTTAATAGTATCATCATTTAAATTACACCCACGTAATGATATCGATACAAGTTTACTACCATGTGTTGCAGAAATCAAATTTTCGCAATTATCATTAATATTTTTGTTGTAATCCAAATTCAATGTTGTTATAGACGTTTCTGGTAAATATTTCGCTAATATATTGATAGATTGATTTGTCAATTGAGAGTCTGCTAAATCCAATGTGGTAATATCGTCATATTTTTGCAAGACTACTAATATACATAATAGTGTGCTGTTGTCCATTACCACACCTTTACTTCTTAAGCCATTTTCATAGGAAGCTTCCATGTTAAACAGTAATGCTGGATTTTTCTCATCATCTGTTTTAATTTCAGATATTTTTTTGGTACGTGGTATGATATTTGGATGAATTCCCAAACCCGGTATACTTCGAACAATATCTAAATAATCTTGTCGAAAATTCTTCCCACTTCCATTTGATGCAGTTATAGTCGCTATAGTCTCGTCCGTATACAAAGTATCGTTTACTTCGTAACGCCATACGTTATATATCTCTTCCATTTTATGTTTCGTAACGATGATATGAACGTTTGTTTGCTGTAAATACGTAGATATGTGAGACGCTGATGGAAAAGTGGTTTACATGGTTGCTGCTTCCATTTAATGCATTATTGGCACTACAACAGCAACATCGAAATGTGTTTCTTATTATTGCTGATATATTATGAATGTGGTCCCTTATTATTTACGGTATTATTACTATACTCATAAAAAAAAAAAAACCGTTTTTTTATAATTATTAATTCTACAACAACAATGCTAAACAGGGGCCCAAGCATCATTTTATCATTTTGTTTAAAGATGGAGGCCGGGGTAGTATAAGAAACAAGAAAACAGTCACTCTTTCTAAAGATGGAGGCCGGGGTAGATTAGAAACAGTCACTCTTTCTAAAGATGGAGGCCGGGGTAGATTAGAAACAGTCACTCTTTCTAAAGATGGAGGCCGGGGTAGATAAATTGAGGAAAGGAGCCAGAATGAGGCAAGACTTTGTAAAATGTAGGGGGGGTCTGTTTTTCAATACTGCTCCTTGTTATCCACGCCCTCATCATTTATATGTACATTTTATAATAGAACTACGATAATATAGGTAGTAACATATTATTATAATTAATTATCATGGCATAAAATGTAATAATAATAGGTGTAAGTTATCATTAATTAATATCTGTGTACCGTCAAGCTTTGCTGCGAGGTGGCATCTGCAACAACCACATGTCGTATGCAAGCTGTATAGTTGTGTGGAGATATTTCATTGAGATATTATTATCAAGAGCGATTGATTCTTGATTGATACTACTGATCAATGACTCATTCAATTATGTTTTTGAAAAAGACATATGTATTTGCAATAATATGCATTATCTTTTCCTCCTTGTTTTTAATAGCGATAGTTAAATCTGAGAGGTCGATAGATTTGGATGCATCTAAAACAAAGGGAGGCGATGATAGTGAGTCAAGTGAGGCGGATACATTTTTAGCAGATATGGTGAAAAAAGTTAATTGTGATGCAAAACAAATACCGTACATATTTCATCGTGCTAGATCATTATCGCTTAAACTCGGAATGGGAGAGATTCAGAATGAATTTAAAGGTTGTCAAAAAATTAAAACGTTAGATAGTGATAAACCATCCGATGAAGATTCGAAAGATCAAGAAGGGATAGAGCCTATACCTCCAAAAAGCTTGGACCCAGAAGTTATTTTCGTTGATCGCTTCAAAAACCCAGAGAAATACGAGCAAAATTGGATCGAGCCATTTGGAAGAATGTCCACTGTAATTTTGAAAAATAATAGTAATTCTACATTAAATATGGTTAAACGATGTCAAATGCATCATAACAAAAAAATTATGGCATTGATTAACAAGAACGTAAATGTTGATAATGCACCAGCACCGTTGGATACTGCAAAATCAACAAAGAAGAAAGTGAATGGGGGGCCACGCTCGAGCATTGCAAAAGATGCAAAATGGATTTTTACACATGACTCTTACATGATGAAAAGTAAAAGGGCATTTTGTCGTGTAAAAGTAAAAGATGCTTGGCTAAGCCACAGCAAAAATCACCCAGAGGCATCACGTTGGAGTTGCAAAGCACATTCAAATCATCGACAAGCACCTTTTGTGATGTCGTTAAATTCAGGCAACACATTAGGTGTCGAAGTTAAAAGTGGAAAAGAGGAAGATGATTACCAAACTCCAGGGGTGTCGTTTTCAACAATTCAACAAAAATTTACAAATGCTACAACGGGTAATACAACCATCAGCGAACAGAGAATATTGATGAAAGTTTTGACCAAGAAAATTATGGATAGAACGATGGAAGGGGGGCTAATCAAGCGTGCGATGTTGCGTTTAAAAGTTTTAGATACTTGGACGGATGCGCCTAATGCAACTCGTCAATATCTTCATGTTTGTAAAATTATCCGTAAATGGAATGTTAAAGAGGTAACATTTTCAACTATCCCTGCATTCGATGGCCCGATTACTAACTGTAAAGTTATTGTGCCAGCAGCTAAGTCGCAATGGGCAAATATAGATGTTACACAATGGCTACGTGAATGGGTAACTAATCCTAAAGAAAATTTTGGTATGATGTTCTTCCCGCCACCAAATGATGAAGATCAAGCATCATTTGTAAGTTTTTTAGATCCAGACGCAAATGAACGACCGAGGTTATCCTTATCGTGCCATGGTGATCAGACAGAGGCGTATGAAGTTGTCTTTAAAGAAAAAAGAGGAAAATCTAGTTTGAAAAAAATTAAATAGAGACACACCCAGAGTAATTATTAAAAAATAAAAAAAATACATACATAATATTTTTTGAGAAAAAATAAATTTTTTATTAACTTTTTAGCTGATTGCACTATTATTATTTTTCAATAAACCTTACTTTAAATTTATATATTTATTACACTTTATTTATTATAACACACTTATATACAGTTATTATATAAATAATATTATTAATAGTAATATGGTGTTAAGGTAAAAGTTTGTTTAGTTTTACTATACGGACAGCAGGCACACACGACTATTCCAGGTGCTGTGTCGCTGCATGTTTGTTAAGGTGGTACGACAAGGAACAACCGAAAACTAAAACAAGCTAAAGCGACCTTATTATGCCTTATGCGAGTGTATTCATATTTTTGATGCTGGAAGTTTTCTCTCTCTTTCTTTATAAATGTAGCCGGGTATAACGAGACAAGAAGAGCGCGTTGTTTGATGCACTACCAGGAGTTACTACGCGTATTTGAATTTTCTATTCGCTAATAGTTTTGCTCTTTATTATTAATCCTTTTTGTCTCTTTTCTGTTTTCGTAACCAATGTTTCCTGACAGCATGATGATGTGATAAAAGGTATCTCACAATAAACATATCAGGCAAGATATCAATTAATAATTCACAGAACGCATGGAACCAATATGGGGTTACTAATGGCCCAGCAAATGGACGGCCGATGTTTTGAACTGCTGCTTTTGCCCAAGCTTTTTCCGATGGTACCATTATATTTGAACGCCGTATTCTAGACATACGAGATGTAACAAAGTGAGGTACATGGCATTCCACATTAATACCTTTACTTCTCAATTCATAATGCAAGGAGCGTGAAAAAAAATTTACATAAGCTTTTGTACCACTGTATACGGCATATAGTGGATCGCCAGCTGGTCCTACTCCAGCATATGATGTAACATTAATAATATCACCTTTTTCATTATTTTCTTCCCATTGGTCTAACACGATACGTGTCATGCGTGTTAATGCCATGACGTTTAAGCCAATTAATACATCAATACGATTTGTGTCAACCTCCGTGAAATACATGGCACTTTCA
>Ga0099797_100430_pt1 | contig 27030 bp, 29 predicted proteins | sample Uncmet_Sort48C_1_FD_89871 | JGI IMG/M metagenome (GOLD analysis project Ga0099797, IMG submission 89871) | Marine eukaryotic communities from CALCOFI LINE 67, Pacific Ocean - C012_Sort48C_1 | ecosystem: Environmental > Aquatic > Marine > Oceanic | place: Pacific Ocean: Monterey Bay | collected... | reverse complement strand
AGTTGACGATGCACGTCTTGCGCGTTTCTCGATCCATTATTGTTTTTTCGGTTTTACCGTAAACCCTAAACCCTAACCCCCCACACACACCACACACCCCATGGTTGGGAGTTATTTGGCAAGCCCTTCGGGGAAAATACATGTTCGAACAAAAAAAAACACCCACAAACAAATCGGTCAATAAATGCGGGACAATTGTTCCGGCCAATTGCAACAATTATATGGTCCGGAACTATTATATGGCCTTTCAGGAAGCTGACCAATAAAGCAATAACAAAGCCTAGAATTGGGTGGCCGGGCGAATGTAATTGTTTTTACCAGTCCAAAACGAAATACCCAAAGACAAGTGCGCTTGATGGACAACGTTTTACAGCATCCGTTATCACAACAAGTATTTCGGTTTATGTAACTTTATGTTTTCATTTCAAAAAATGGCATTGTTAAGTATATTCCGGATATATTTAAGAGTTGTTGAGATATTGGCTTTGGGATTCTTATATACTTTCTGTCAGGAGTCGTTTGGCGGAGTTATTTAAGAGTCGTTTAGATATTGGCTTACTTTCTGTCAGTAGTTATCCTTCCGTTGACGAGACCTTTGGGAATTTTCAAAAGGAAGTTTCGGGAAGAGCGAGACACTTGCTTGGTATGGGTTGCAAACCCATTGCTGGAGACCATCTTTATAGACTTGGCATTGCCGATCTCCCGAAGTACCATAAGCGAAATTTGCTATGCTTGAATATTGCCGACAAAGGGTACGGGTTTGCTGTCACGAATCCCTCTACCATATCCGTTGAAACCGCGAAATTGATTGAGGAGAAAAACTTTGTGGAAGTTGAGTGGCAGCAGTTGCTTTCTGAGACCGCCGGAAATGCTGGATTTCTGAAGTGGAGGCTTGAGAAAGCGTTCTATGATCGAACTATTTCGCAGAAGTCCTTGAATGCATTGGTGCCTTGGGAAGCTCTTCCGATATCTCTTGCACATGGCCCAGAGTTTGCATCACGATTGTCTGGTTGCATAAGGTTTATGCCTAAATTGCACAAAAAGGATCCACAACTTCGTCAGGTTGAAAATGACGGGTCTAATCCTTTCAAAAGTGTTGCGCGTTGGCTTGCCAAGATTTTGAATAATTTAGTTGCCGCCCATTGCCACCAAACGGGTGCTAGTCATCGTGATGTCTTGAATGCCCTTTGGAATTTTCAAATCGTTCCCGAAAATGGCAAGAAGTTATGTTTGATAAGTTCCGGCATCGTCGATTTTTCCCGCCAGATTTCAATTTCGCGCGATTGTCCTAAGGTATCCCAGTTTGTACATAGTCACCTTCCGAAAAAAGAGGCCGACTTAATTTGTTGCCTTTGTTGCCTGCTCAAGATTATATTGTCGCACAAGTTCTTCAAGATTTGCATTGGTGGCCGAGACCTCCTATGTAAAAAGTGTTCCTCGTTATCAATAGGAGAGCTGGTGGCAACCGCTTTTGCCAACATTGTGCGACATGTTGATTCTTGTAGTTTCGTTGGTGGGCATGGTATGCTTTTTCATTTTGGGTATGTGGACGATACACTTTCAGTGCTCCATGCCACCGATGCCGAGAAAGACTCTTGGCTCGAGGCAATGAATAGAAGTATAGCCCCCATGGAATGGAAGCATGGAGTCAGCGAAGTAGAAATTTCGTTATTGGACCTTGCTCTTCATGTTGAAAAAATGGCAATGTGTTGTCGTTCTGTCGTGCCATGTTCAGGAAACCCAGTTTTAAGCCACATTATCTCAACATGATGAGTGAGCATCCGTTGGCTTGCAAGCGTGGAATTTATGAAGCCGAAGTTCGTCGGGCATTGTGTCTCAGCTCCACTGCTGAGGCTTTCGAACTTTGCCAGGATAGAATTTTGAGTTTTTGGAAAGTGTTGGATACCCTCGGCGATGATTTAAACAATTTGTTTTCGATCCCGAGTTCAGGAAACGGTGCTTAGTGCCGAAAAAGAATGGCTGCCCTTCGGGCAGACATGGAGTTTGCAACAGCTCTAAGGTGTTCCCCTTCCGCTTTTAATGTAAAAATCGCCAGGGAATTCAAAAGCAAAGTGGGTGCATGTGTCCCGGTCACACTATGTGTGGCCTGGGAAATGAAACAGAACACCATGCGAAGGTTGTATGGTCTTAATTGGCCTGACCAGAGTGCTGTATAGCATGGGTTTGGGTTGGAGGGTTCTTTTTGGATTGCTATCCGGATAGCAATCAAAAAAGTTCATGCTAGATTTGTGTTCCTAGAGTTTAGTTTTAGTTATCCTTGGGGTGTATGTCCGGATCGGTCCCGTTTTTTTTTTTTTTGGGGGGGGGTGTATGTCCAGAACATGCCCATAGCCATTTCGGTTTAAGAAGCGAAATATTCCCTGGTGTTGATCAACTTCAGTTGATTCACATTTGCTGGCGAACGATTGCATTGTGGAGTTGGCATTTACCGTGGCTGGAAAACGAAAATCACAGGCTTTGAGGCAGTTGCAAGATACCAAACATACTTTCTGTCAGGAGTCGTTTGGCTGAGTTATAATATCAACTTGAGGTCAATAGTATTGCTTGTTGCGATATTGTGTGTGTGACGGTATTGTTAGTATAGTTGCGATGTTCGTCGAAATACCAATATTTGTTGAACATGCTGATAGACAGACATAAACACGGACATGGACATACAATGGACCATATTTTGGGGGGAATCCATTTCCCATGAACTTATTTCCCCAGGGGGGCACACCACCGACCCCCCTTCCCGATTATAACAAAATCATATCAGGTGATATGTCAAACTATTGTATCTATTTGCATAAACATGATGAACATCATCCAACCCTATCTAAAACCGATGTCATTACCAAATATCGCAAATCCATAAAAATAAACCGGATGGCACACCATGCGTTCCCGTCGATTGCTTGTGGAAGGTACAGAGCGATGACACAAAAGTTTGCAAGCGGTGATTCGCCTGAATTTTCAGAAATGGGTTGCTTGGCCAAGCTTTGCAAAATGCTAGATCCTCATTAATTGTACAAGCATGTAATTTATTTATATATATATGTGATACGCACAGGATGTGTATATGTTGCGTTTTAATTGTAAATGGTTGGGAGTGAGTAGATAACACGGCAAAGTGCTACCCAATTTGCTATCTAATTGGCTGTATGTGTTGTCTTCCTACCACATGTCTTTGCTATGGTCTGAAAGGCGAGGATGTGTTCGCTATTTTCCAAACATTGTGCATTGTCTGGTTGTTCAGCTTGCACAGGGCCGCACATGCATGTTCCCGTGCTGTTGTGTGTACAAGGCAGCATGCAGCATCAGAAATGAACCCGCTTGTCTTTGCTAAACCTTTTTCGGATGCTAATAGTCGATAGTATATTGAAATGTTATACACTATATATATATATATATATATACATATATATATATATATATATATATATTGAGGGCTCGACTCCTTAACTAACAATTCCTTAACCTCCGAACACTGTGTATATTCCTTACCTCGTCACTCCGAATTCATTGAAATGCATTGAACTTACAAGACTTCGCACCGACTTAGTTGACGTGTTTGCCCAAAATGTGTCTACTCCACAGGGTTGGCCAAACAAGCCCAAGTTATGAAATTCCCAAACAATATGGATGTTGTCGATTTCACAATGTGCTTAGCAAGTGTGCAATGCGAATGCGATGCAAAAGCTTGAACAGGTTTCCGACTTGCTTTGAAGGATTTTGATTGAATAGGCATAGACTTCATGTTGTTCTGCAAAGGGGTCGGCCGCAGGTTGCCCCGCTTCATATTTAGACAAGGACGCAAGTCAATTCAGCCATGAGCTTGAATAAAAGCATGAAAGTGACGAGCAGCTTGGGTGGCACCCGCGTGTGGCCCATACTCGTTTGGCCAGGCGTCTTCCTAAGGGATGAGTGAGGAACGTTTTGCCTCCCAACTCCCTTAGATATCGTCCTGGCTGGCCCTCTGCTCACCCAAACCCTAAAACACCCCACTCGAATATTTTCAGTACTCCAGAGCCCAAGCAGACTCGTCTAGAATCTAATACTCCCCCTAAAGGCCATAGGACAAATATTCATAGAAACTTTCCATCTAGAAACCCTCTAGACTTACCTTTGAGCAGGATGATGACATAATAGAAATTGAAGCAAATGTTGTCAGACCTTTTCAATACGCCAAACATTGCAAGTCTAAGAAAATTGCCCCGGCGAAAATCAAACACTTGTGTTGTTTCTTTGCAAACATTTCATCTTTCTCTATCAAAACACAAGAGTACTTGCAACATAATAGAGGCAGATACCATATGTTTGGCCTTCTAGAAACACACAGCACAACCTTCCAGGATCACTTTTGGAACCTTATGGGTTGCAAACATGCAACCAACCTAGCACAACAAACCTCCATGTTTGGATCACATGGTGGAGAAGCGATTGCGTACAAAAAACACCTAAACATCACTAAAGTCAGACAAGACATAATAGACATCATACAAGCCACCTCTAGTATACCCATTAGATTCTCAGCAGTCATAGTTACCACACATGACAAGCAATACATACTAGCAATCACATACTGGTATTCAGGCCAGTTACTTAGCGAAAACAACAAGGAGCTGCTTGGCCACCTCGCCATGCTCAAACATCTCCTAAACCTCCCACTACTCACCTTTGGGGACTACAACATTCCACACACACACACACTTCTAGAAGAATCTGGATGGCTTAAACCTCATAGATTCAACATACACCTACTTGAAGGAGGGCCATCCACCAAGTTTGGCAAAGAGAAAATAGACTACCTCCTATTTGCAGAAGATCTAGGAAAAAGACATACTAGAAAGTGCCCAACTTAAAAGAGTACCCTTTGGCCCTCACTTCGGATATAGAGTCACACTAAAAGGCCACAAAGCCACCAAGGGCACACTAATTAGATACCCTACCCCTTTACCATATGATGACTTCAACAAACATCTACCTAACAACTCTCAAGAAGACCTAGACCAACACTGGCAATCAGCCCAAACCAATGCCCAAACAATGCTACCAGCACAAAAATCTAGAACAGGTCTAGCCATCTTTGGGCACCCAGAACCACCTCTACTAGCAGACCTCAAACTCAAAGGTGAAACATTGAAAGATTCTATTGCAGTAGGTGAACAACTTGCCTTGTCAGCACTGCAATCAGAACTCTACATACTAAAAATAGCACAAATACCAGAAAACAGATACAGGAAATACATTGGTAGAAGCCAGTTCCCTCTGTTCTTTAGAGGCGCCAACAGCCATGTCACAAGCACCCCACCACAATACAAGTTCGAGCTACTACACAGATCAGACACAGCCTATAGCTTAGTCTCTACACTCAAAGAAACACACCACTTAGCAAACGAAGCCACAGTTTCTTTATGAATTCTGCAGAGCTCTAGCCTTGTTTAGGAAAGAGCATCTCGCCTACCAGCTCCAACTTACCGAAGAGTAAGCTTCATGCTGGCCTTTTTGCCGAATTGGCTCCGGAAGCCAGTCATTGACTGATTTTCTGCAGACCCGTTCGTCGTCGTGAAAATACAAGAAACCCTAGAAATAACATAGAACTCTACAACAACAAAACAATCGATACAGTAGTGCCCATAGAAAGCTGGATGCTAGTCGGCACTACACTTACAAGCAATTATAGAACACAATTCCTACTCAAAGAAGAAACCAATGAAATATTGCTTGACGTACAACACAAACTAGCAAAACTAGCTGCATTTTCAATTAAAAATTCTTTCACAGACTTTGCAAAGAAGAATCTAGCAGCACATGTATCCAGAATGTTTGCTTTTATCTCTAAAGAATCGAAAGCAACACACTACACCCATCCTACTCACACAACCCAGATGCTCATCTAGAGAAACAAACACAAGTCTGGGCACCTAAATGGCACCCTATCAACCACGAACTCAACAATACCTTAAATCGACTCCTGCTAAGAGTCAGAACTCTAGCCAGAACAGCATCTGCTCAAGCTGACTCTACCTACAACACTGACACTCTAGACAATTCATCCAATACTTACAAAAAAGATACAAAAGGAGGAGATGCCTGGACCACTGCAGACATCAAAAAAAAACACCCACACGAGTCAAAGAGAGACTCGCTACCTCTATAAGATACTGCACCAAAAAACAGTCCAACCTATACAAAATATGCTCAACCTACACCCTCTATTAGGAAAGCCAGGAGGTGCTAGCAGAACCATATGCAAAACACCAATGCTCTACCGCCACACCCTTAGGGGCAGAGACCATGTAGCTCAATGGGAAGATGTTTAATACTGGCCCATTCGACACAGCTGGTAAGGGCAAGTCTGCATTATTAGCAGCTGCTTATAGAAGCATAAAAGCAGAAGTCTATGGACAAACTGAAGACCAAGTCATAACAGTCCTTCACGACTTTGAAAAGTTCTTCGATACTTTAGACTTGCCCGTCCTAATTGAACAAGCACTAGAACTAGATTTCCCTATACTCGACTTAGCTCTCACTATCATGCAGCACACTGCACCCAGAAACATACAATGTGACTCCTTCTGCAACAAACCTATACTGCTCAATAGATCTATATTAGCAGGATGCAGACACTCAGTAGCACTTACAAGAGTCCTCATGCTCACAGGCATCACAAAAATCAACATAGAACACCCTCCAGTATCAACTGATGTATATGTCGACGATACTGCCATGCACACATACGGTGAAAGGCAAGAATCTCTAGACAACATCACCAATGCAGTCATAGACTTTGCCACATTTGCTCACAACAAGCACCTTAAGCTTAGTCATAAAGGTGTCATAGTAGCAAAATACAACAAGATGGTAAACAAATTGCCTTTAGACTCAAACAAAATGCATAAACTACCAAGTCAATGACTCTAACCATGACCTCGGTATCAGTTTTGCGAACAGCCCGAAAGGTAAAAGGCAATTTATTTAAAAAAGAACAAAACTTGCCAACGAAACTCTAGTCAGAATACAGTCCATTGCTAACATCAGCAGAAAAGCCAAGCTCTTATTTTCAGGTTCTGGATTTCCCAAGTTTACGTGGGGCTTCCAAATATCTGGAATGTCTAAAATGCAATGGCTAAAACTAGAAACTGCAGCTGCGAACATCACAGGAATTAAGAAAGGAAGATGCAGATACTCTACTCTATGCATAGCTTATGGACCCAATGGACAACCTTTCGCTAGAGGAATCAAAGAATTGTTCGTCCTCTGGTTCAAAGTACTCCTTCATATGGCGAACACTCAACCACAAGTATTTGCAGACCCAGCAAACTCCTTCCTACTCATTAAAGAGTCCATACTACACAAACAAGGCATACTAACCTTCGACAACATGCACAAACATATTCAAGGTCTAATTTCACATGTTCTAGTATACCTTCTAGCTCTAACCTGGACACCACACTCCATCATAGAATGGTCCAACCCTTTAGGTGACAGATATCTATTTACACCAGATCAACCTTTCCCTGTAATGACACATATATTCAATATCTTAGACTCTTACCACCACTTAAAGGCACAAGAAGCACAGAACCACTACCATAGTGCATCTCTTACCAACACAGTAGCATGGCACCAATCTCTCACTAGAAACAGATACCTTAAAAACAAAAAAGGGACCAAGAGCTTGCGCTGCTAGAAACCGTTCAGGCAGCTGCAACCTGGCCCACCGACAGGGTACACGAAATACACCCATAAGTACCCAATCAGTGCCCTCTATGTCAACAAGAAGTAGACAAATGGCACACATGTTGGGCATGTCCAAACTTACTACAAATAGATAACGCTGACATCCAAAACACCAATTACCCCATCACTCACATACAAGAGGCTCTAACAAACAACCAACACATACACGAAACACTATGGCTCCGAGGCTTATTCACTACAGAACAAATCACTCCAAGCCATAATCACAACCCTCTAGAAGACTACTCAATTACAATCCGTCACATAGACTACATACCACCAGTGGCAAGTCCTACCGGAGTAGAACCACAACTCTGATTCAAAGCATTTTTGAAGAAATACTTGCCCAAACCAGTACCTTTAGAACGATATCCTCTAGACACAGATCCTGATTTAGATCAAGATCACACACTTAGTCTAGCACTAGAACAACACAGTATTATTTCCACCGACATAGAACAACATAGCCAGGCAAGGTCAAGCACTGACCCTGCCCCACCAATCACTCAACCAACTGACACTCCACTCATACATCTAGGAGACACTCCATCCAAAGGTGAATGGCCCTCGGGTTTCTACTTTGGTGATGGATCTGGAGGCAGATACTCTAGCTACCCAACTCTAAGAAGATGCGGCACAGGTATTGTCTATCTAGATTGGGATATGTCACACCAGTTTGATGTATGGTCACCACTACCAGGTCAAGTACAGACAGTACCCAGAGCAGAGTTGTTTGCACTACTAATAGTCGCACATCATGCTCGCCCCAATGCCCTAATACATTTCTTTACAGACAACAAAAACACTAGAGATACCTACTATAAAGGCCTCAACAGAGCATGTCTAGCTGCTAATGCCGATATGTGGGCAAGTCTGTTCCAACAGATCAGCACTACATCCCTATATATACATGTGTACTGGATGCCTAGCTAGCCATACAGACACAGAACTTGCCAAGCTAGAGACAGCACCTGCTTGGCTTAAACCGTGGCATGTATATGGCAATAATGCAGCAGATAAGCTTGCTGATTATGCAGCAAGTCTGCATACTCTCTCGAGAGAACATGCCAAACCAATTCTAGACCTGCTAAGCAAGCAAACTCTAATTCAAAAACGTCTAGTAGCTGTCATTAAAACATGCCACCTAGACACCCCAAAGCTGAGGCAATGCAGATACCAAAAAAGGTCTCTAGAAACACTGTGATCTCTAGACTTCTGACTAAATCATCACATCCCGCCTCAATCTTCAAGAACAGAGTTGTTTGCCACCAATGCAAGCAATCTATGCCAATTAATGCCCCACATTTGCCTGATTTCCTCTCTACCAAGAGGAGCCCACCCGACCAGCAATGGTCACTGGGTATAGGAAACGGGCACACACACCCATCACATCGTCTAGGGCCTTATAGGGGAGTGTATATATGTACAAGATGTGGAGCTGTCTCTAGAGAGGTTATCAAAAACCTTGCAACACCATGTATAAATATAGACCGACATGAAGAACCAACCCCAGGAGGCAAAAACAACCGCAGGGCGTATGCGGCCAACAGGCCGCCTCTTGGTTGCCAAGGCTGGCCATATAATTCTCTAGATCAAAAGGACAGACGCATTCTGCACCAAGTCCAACAGGCGGTAAATGAATTGCCTCCTCAGTATGTCCCAGATGTGCTAGAAGAAGAACTACCTTCTGATGCCGAAAACCAGCAGACAGAAGGACTATCTTCGCTCGGAGAATCCGGCTCTAGCTCATCCGACTCACTTTAATCATCTCTAGAGTCGTCCCTTCATGATAGGTAGGAGTTGCATCTTTGTCTCACGACCTGTAGCTCTTGTTATCCAACTCATGCTGAAGAGATTCACAATGAAAAACTTCCTAAGGGATGAGTTGGCGAAGCATATGTGTATACATATGTATATATATATATATATATATATTTGTATCTGAATACATATATATATATGTATAAATACATATATATATACACAGATATACACTTACATGTATATATACACACATATATACATACACATATATACAGATATGTATAAATATAGATATGTTCTAGTGTGTCCGTGTGTATATGTGAACTGGCGAGTGGACAGCCCTGTATGGGGTTAAAATGCTTTCTGTGTCTCCATCTAGTTTTAATTGAATAACTATATATATATATATAAATAAATATATATCTATATATATATATATAATATTTCCCATTCTATTACCCGATATCCTTGATCGCTTCAATTGTTTCAATATATTTGACATCTTTGGGGTGGGGCCCCACCCCACACCAAACACGACAAACATATGAGAAAAATTAGACAGTCAATCATTTCGCATGGGTTTAAATGACAGGTATGGGAGGTGCTATGTTTTTGTCGTAGTTTGGAATGGTCTGTTTTTCTACACCTATTGATATATAGAGCTATCGTTCTCATGTCCCGGAACTGGTCCCATCGGCTTCTTCGTGGAAATTCCTTGTACCTCGACAGGTTGATGCACCCCGAATTTCGGTGTTGCATTTTACATATATTGCATTTTGCAATTATATAATATATATATATATATATATATATATATATATATATATATATATATATATATATATATATATATATATATATAGCTATGCGTCCCCTCTTTTTTTTGTGTGTGGGGGGGAGGGTGTTGGGAGAAGGGGTGGGTGGGGGACGGGGGTGTGGTTCTTGGCCAGCCCGCTGGGCCGAATGTGTTTTCAAAAAACCACCCGAAACTAAACATGTCCGAAATCTTGTAGCACATCGAGTTTCATTAAGTTGTCCCATCAGTTGAATGGTGATTAGTGGATCTATTTGTGTGTATTGGAAGTGGGACAAATTAGCTTCAGTTTTGCATAGGCATGACTTTCAACTTGGGTATGCATTGTCTCATACATGTGGAAGGGTGCGGTTGCACATGATTCGCACATGTGCACTCAGAGTCCACCGAACTCACGAACGCACTCTTGGTCTTGACAGTGTTGGGCATGAGTCTACAGGACATGAAAGAAGTTTCTAGACGCCTAATTTCATGCAACCCACCAAAGTATTGCATGGGACGACGGGTCAAGATGCAAAGATCAATGAAGCGTTGGCTCGCTTCCCGCCAACTGGCGAAGGGAGCGCCGAAGCGAAGCCAGCGATCGAGGAGGTGGAGCCTAGCCATGCAGCGAAACATATGCAGGGAAACACCGAATTCACACAACAATTGTATTCATTTAGTTGACATAACAAGTAGTTCGCACAGCAACCTTTCGATACACTTATTGAAGTGGCTGGTAGATATGGCTTATATTTGTTGTTTATTTTGCGATTTGGATTTCCGTTGATCCCCCGATATCAGGACCCTCCTAGCCGTGGGGCGGTCGTCCTGTACATAACTATACATTGTATGTTTGTATGTTTAGATCGAATTGAATTTGTATCAGTTACACCACCCGGCATACATGGAGTACATGGTATTCAGCATACACATATTCTTCCAAAGTTGTATAAATAAATAAATAAATATATATATATATATATTTATATATATATATATAAACATATACATACAAAGGACTCATCGTGTGAGGAGCTGGAGGTGAGTATGGCCAGTCGGGCTGATGTATGACCAGTCGGGCTGATGGGTAGCCGTCCGCCCTCGCTGCCCCCGGGCCCCGCCATGGGACCCACGAGAACCCATTGGCCCAACTAGGCCCTCCTCATTTGTAATTCGTAGCACAATCAGAAATGAGCACAACTAGAAATGAGTCCGCTGTAATATATTCTTTAATTATATGTATATATATATATGGTTGCTCCCCCTCCCAAGTGCTCTACCTTTTCGCGCTTCTCAACAATGATTTCTACTACTCATATATTTCCTTAGGCACTATCAACATCCAATCTGGTAGAGTACGTCTGTCACGGAAAAACGAACTCAATGAAATTAGTCTCAGAAAGCTTAACAAACAGTGCCAGGAGCAGCAACGAAATCACCAACATTAGTATCTGACACCTTGCCAACCACTGCCAGGAACAACGAAATCAACAAACAATGTAGCCAACAGCTTACCAACCATTGCCAGGAACAACGAACTCAACGAAATTGGTACCTCACAGCTTACCAAACACTGCCATCAATACTTAACACCTTACCGAACCTTGCCAGGAACAACGAAATCAACGAAATTAGTATTCAATAACTTACCAAACCCTGCCAACAATGAAGTCACAAACATTAGTACCTAAAACCTTACCGAATACTGCCAGGCACAACGAAATCAACAACACGAGTACTTAGAACCTTGCCCGAAACAACGAAATCAACGAAATTGGTATCTCGAAGCTTACCGAGCTCTGGCAGGAACAACGAAATCGACGAAATTGGTATCTAGAAGCTTATCAAGGAATGCCGGGAACAACGAAATCACCAAAATCAGTATCTAAAAGCTCACCAAACACTGCCAGGAACAACGACCACAATGAAACTTGTAAATAAAAGGCTACCCAAGTGATCTATCTTTGCGAACTTCTCAACCTTGATGTCGATCACTCTTATATTTCCTGAGACACTATCAACCTCCAAGCTTGTAGATTACATCCGTCAGGAACAACGACACCAGCGCAATTAGTTTCAAAAAACTTACCAACCGCTGCCAGGAACACCGAAATCAACAAAAGTAGTATCTAAAACCTTAGCAAACACTGACAGAAACAACGAAATCAACACAAATAGTATCCGAAACCTTACCAAACACTGCCAGGGACAACGACATCAACGAACTTGGTAGTCAAAGGCTTACCGAACATTGCCAGGAACAAGGAAATCAACAAACTTGGTATCTCAAAGCTTACCAAACACTCAGGAACAACGTATTCAACAAACATAGTGTCTGAAACCTTACCACGCATTGCCAGGAACAACGAAATCAACACAAATTGGTATCTGAAACTTCACCAAACACTGCCAGAAACAACGAAAACAACAACATTTGTAGCCGACAGCATACAAAACTTTGCCAGGAACAACGAACTCAATGAACTTGGTATCTCAAAGCTTTCCAAACCTTGCCAGGAGCAACGAAATCAAATGAAATCAACGATAAATAGTATTTGGAACCTTACCAAACGCTGGCAGGAACAATGAAATCAACAACATTAGTATTCGAAACCTTACCAAACACTGCCAGGAACAACGACATCAACGAAATTTGTATCTCGAAGCTTAACAACCACTGCCAGTAACACCGAAATCAACGAAACTGGTATCTCGAAGCTTATCAAATAATGCCAGAACCATGAAATCAACAACAAATGTATCTAACTGCTTACCAAACATTGCCAGGAACACCGAAATCAACAAAATAATATCTACAACCTTACCAAACATTGCCAGGAACAATGGCATCAACAAATTGGTATCTCACACGTCACATTTTGCTTTGCTTTTTGGTTTAGTGTGAACTTAACTGATGGGGGCCGCATCATTCCTATTGTCTGAGCCGGACTAACACACGACAATACCACAAGGGATGTCACCACAATCAATTTGCAGGGGAACTGCTGTACACAATGGCAGAGCCGCATGCCAGGACTATAACGAATCGTGGAAGAAAAGAGGGGTGTCGCACGCGAAAAATAATCCATATTTGCACTCCGAATCTTGACTCGTAGATAAAGCACAGGCGTACACACATAGTCGCATAGTAGTATCTCTTACCCGGATAGGGAGATGCTCAATGTTTGAAGTCATAACACCAATTCCAAGCAAAAGTGTACCAAATACTTGCTTGAAGCTCCAGGGGATAATTGCCCCCTTCCTTCGCACACAGGTTCTGGGCAACATCTGGTAAGCATTGAGTAGCCGATTTTGTTGATTTTGTCGTTCCTGGCAGTGTTTGGTAAGCTTTTATGTACAATTTTCGTTGATTTCGTTGTTCCTGGCTGTGTTTCGTAAGTTTTGAGGTACCAAATTCGTTGATTTCGCTGCTTCTGGCAGTGTGTGGTAAGTTTTTAAGCATTAATTTTGTTGATTGTGTTGTTCTGGCAGTGTTTGGTATGCTTTGATGTACAATTTCTAATGGATTTCATTGTTTCTGGCAGTGTTTGGTAAGCGTTCAGCAACTATTTGCTGTTGATTTCGTTGTTCTTGGCGGTGTTTGGTAAGCTTTGAGATACCAATTTCATTGATTTCATTGTTACTGGCAGTGTTTGGTAAGCTTTGAGATACTAATTTCGTTGATTTCGTTGTTCTTGGCAGTAGTTGGTGAGCTTCTAATCATATTTTGGTTGATTTCGTTAGCCTTGGCAGTGTTTGAAGCTCTGAGATACCAATTTCGTTGATTTCGTTGTTCCTGGCAGTGTTTGGTAAGCTTTGAGATACCAATTTCATTGATTTCGTTGTTCCTGGCAGTGTTCGGTTAGCTTTGAGATACAACTTTCGTAGATTGCGTTGTTCCTGGCAGTGTTGGGTAATCTTTGAGATAGCAATTTCGTGGATTTCGTTGTTTCTGGCAGTGTTCGGTGAGGTTATAGGTATCAATTTTGTTGATTTCGTTGTTCTTGGCACTGTTTCTTAAGCTTGCATGTATCAGCTTTATTGTATTCAATGTTGTTGGTAGTGTTTGGTAAGCTCCCAAAGTGTGTGAGTATCCAAACTTGAGAAGCGCGAAAGGATAGATCGCTTGGGGTGGGGGGAAACCATATATATATATATTTAATACAACCCAGTAGAGACAGCCCTTTCCAAATCTATAAGGGAAGTAGGCTATTCTTCTATCACTAGTAACACCAGTCCCGGGGTCTGGCTCCTTGATGGATCTACATTGGTGTGGTCTGCTAAGTTTCACGCGCTCTTTGGCTCGTTCAATTAATAGCACAGGGAGCGGCAACCCCACGAGTTTTTTCTAATGTCTGGGCGGGTTGTTGGCCCGTGTACGATTGCATTTTCGTTTAGAGTCGGTGCAAGCGGACGTTGGCTGGGCACTCTGCTTGTCGCATGGACAACCGCAAGCCGGATATGATGCTTGGTTGGGAACCTTTGCAGAGCATCAAGATTTGTGGACATCCAATTTCACATCCATGTAGAAATACGACCGAAGATTTGGATGCGTTCTTCTACTACTTTGACGGAGCTCCGCCATACGTTTGGATGGCGAAGGCACAGAACAGAAGAATGCCAGAGACCGAAGCAAGACCTTGCTGTGCATGCATGGTACAGGATGGCGGACAGGGGGTTTCCAGGTGCAACGCCATTGTGGAGACCATCGCCGCATCTATTGGCAAACCTTCTTGGCGAGTACTCTCAGCCACACCTGAAACCGAAACTTCCAACTTGTTGGATCCATTCGACTTCAAGTTCGAAATATTAACTACTAACTTCCAGGATTTCAATTGGAGTCGTAGTTCGAATTCGAATGTGCCCACATGGATTCAAAAGCGATGGGATGACTAATTAATTTTCCGAATGCGAATTTTCGGGTCATCCTTACTCCCAACTTCCGGGACCCTGTAAGAACCATTGTCTTGCCGGGAGGGTAGGTATATAGCGCATTGCTCCTTCAGGGGCGTGTCCCATTAACTTGGCCTGGGGCAGACGACCTCAAACCCACATTTGCAGGTACACCAATTGCAGCTTGAGTCTGAGTTGGCATGTGTTTCCTTGGCTTTGGATGCCCCAAAATGTTTTCGAATTTACAAATAATCCGAACATAGATTCACAAATATATCTCAATCAAACAGTTATTGAAGGCTTTGGGAGGGAGTCTCGGAAAATCAATTTGAGAAGATGTGTCCGAAATAAATGTGTTCACCAGTGCTACACCCAAAACGGATGTTTCGAAAACATGTTTGGGGCGAGATCAAACATATGCACACAAATAACATATTAAAAATTACTTAACTAAATGTATCAATCTGTGTTAGAGGTTACTTATACAAGGGAGAACATGAATTTCGCTAGCGTGGTCTGCTCATCGGCGATCAGTCTGAATCATAAGATGGAAACATATGAAAGCAACCCATGACATCGATAACCATTTTCAAAAGATAGAACCAGTAATTATGTTGGTTTGTATCTGGGAAATCGTATATACGTGTGTATATGTGCATACAATTGATCCCGGGTCAAATATTCAATGGTTTGTGTCCAGTGCACTTCTTGTTATCTTCTCCTTTTCCAGGCGGCGGCATCGGGAGAAGCAGCCCGAGCTTCTCGGGAGGCCATGCTCGTTGAGGTCAGGTTGAAGCACGCAACTGATGGTGATGAGCTCATGATCGAGGTTATGACCAACCAGACGATGAAAGATGTGTTGCTCGACCTGTAGCCAGCTGGAAGAATTGCCTAGTTTTGGAGCCCAAGTGGCCACAAGTATGAACAATTTCGGGATTGGTAGCAAATATGATGAGTGTTGATAGTTGATAAAAGAAATGGAGTCCGGAAACGGTCCACATCTGAAACTAATGGTCTAATTATTTGCCAGGAAATTTATTCGACCATGCATGGTCTTCTGAGTACATAGTAACCTTGTAAGGTTTTTTGGGCTGAATCTGTTTGTGACATGCTCGTTCTTTCATATCGAGTTGAATCGTGTTGTATGTGTGTGCCCTTCTTTGGGTGCACCCTCTGGGTTCAAAAAATCATGCAACAAATGTCAAAACCAACACTGTGGTGAGTGACGACTCCCGAGAGCTTAGGTTGCTGACCGTAAGTGTGGTGGTTCGTTTTTTGTTCACGATAATTACGTTTACGAGAAACCTTATGAAAATACCACACCAATCGCATCGTCTCGATTCTTTGATATTTGATGATCATCGCAAAGCGATATATTTTCTTGTGCGTACCATGACTGAATCAGACAGGACTTTGTGTTTTACTGGTTCCCGGATATGCATACTTTAACACATGGGCTGTGTACCCAAATATGATTTCCGGCAAGACTTGTGCGGCCACAATAGCTTCAGGCACAAAACTAGTGGCAACATCAAACTAGGTCCGACCCGATTCGTGTGGTTCCATTTTGACATTTCCCCAAGCATCGTTCACCTTGAAGGGTCCTCTATCTCCCTTGTTAGAGCACAGGTAAGTGCGAGATCAGGTCAAAAATCGGTGGCCCGAAACGGTAGGTCCCCACCTTGTAGGCCCCCACACTGTAGACCCCCAGTCTATGTTAAGCACAGTTGATTGCGAGATCAGAATCAAAATCGTTGGCCCGAGACTGTAGGCCCCCAGCCTATAGGGCCCGAGACTGTAGGCCCCCAGACTTTAGGCCCCCAGTCCATATGATGCACATATAAGTGGATCAGCAGATCCACAAAGTCGGTGGCCTAGACTGTAGGCACCCAGTGACACCTTAAGCTCCGTTGTTTAGGGTCCTTTGCCGCTGGTGTGTCATTCTCAGCAAGGCAAGAAAATCGTTCTGTGTTTGCAGAGATTCGACCCGAGTTCATTGGAAAGCCTAAGTCTATGAAACAAATGCATAAAACTAGCGACTAGACTTTCCGTTGCTTGTCTGATCAACCCTGGGGATGGCATTTTGGGTTTGAGTTGTGTTCAGTTTCAATCTGGTGGGGATGACCCTCTGGCTCAGGTTGGTTGCTGCTGCGGCGAAGCTAGGACGTGCTGATGTGCAATCACAGGGTCGCATTGTCCACAAAAAAGGTGGACAATTGTAGAAAGCTTGATGCGCACAGGCTGTTCCTGGAACGCGAATATATATATATATATATATATAGAGAGAGATTCTATATATAATTTATATATATTTATATGTATATACCAAGGGCTCATTTATGTTGTGTGATTCGTCATTATTTTTGTTGTTGCATAATTGGTCGTCCCCCCACCCCGCCCCGTACCTTGGGCCGCCTGTGGGTACCACAGATTAGGTGTCTCTCTTGCAAGTGATTTGATACAAAATAGCAAATAAATGAGAATTAAGTAATGATCAGTTGAAGTAAACAGTAATTAAAATGAAATGCTTGAAATCAACAACAATTAATAAGAATCGAATGAACGTATGTCATAATTGATAGTAGTGCCGTTGGAATTGGTGGGAAGTCACACTTCCAAAAAATCTTACATATTTGTTATTAATTATGATTTTCTCATTTGTTTATTAGGTTGTTATTGTTTATTTCAGGTAACTCATGTAAGTTATGGTTTATTTGTTGCAAGAGACTTTGGCCAGGGGCGGTCCAACCCATACCCCCACCGGCCAAGCCTCTGGTCCCAGAGCCTTTGGGTCCATCATGCAGCAGAAATGTGTCACAAATTGCGGAAGTCTCTATCCCACCCTCTCTCTATAATATATATATATATATATATATATATAGAAGGAGAGAGAGAGAGAGAGAGAGAGAGAGAGAGAGAGAGAGAGAGAGATTTGCGCATGTGCATGTGTATACAGTCGCAGGCACGCATCGTGGGATCGAAGCCGTTGACTCCGCTGTTGTTGGTGTACCAAAAACATATGATGTATAAGTTCGTAGTCAACAAAACAAACGTGTTATTGGTTGTTTTTGGAATAGCCTCCCAAATCTGAAGCATGCTAAACATCCCAAGTTTGTGCGACCCCAAAATGTAACATCCACGTTGAATGTCGGCCCCGTCAGACCACTACCAAGCCTTACCAAGCGTAGGTGCATTGAGAACAACCACTGGGCCGCATTGAAAAGCACAACAGATGTGGGGGCAAGCTAACAAACATTACTGGGAATTGTGAAAGCAGTGTGTGCCCGGGAAACACAAACAAACTTCTCCAAACAAGCAAGATGTTAAAATACATGCTCGCATTGCTTGTCGATTTCCTGGGTGTAGATTATCGACTATGCAATATCGCACATTACATCTACTACCTTTTGATGGGATGACCCGGGGCTCGGGGCGAGCGGCGGGAGGGCTGAATTCTTGACATGCACACGGAAGCTTTCTTCATATATTGCCAAGCATCTGCGAGCGAGAGACATACTTTTAGTCACCAACGGGGCATACATGTGAGAGAAGCATACTAAGAGAATGTACAGCACTAGCTGCACAGAATGACACATGACTTGACCCTATGGCTCAAGGCATAGCCTTGTGCACCAACTGCGTGTAGAAAAGAAGAGTGCAATTGCATACACAAATCCCCCTCTTTGTTAGGCCCTTGGCCTCCGGTATCAATTCGCCGATATCTCCACTGAGCGACCCGAGATCCGGGATTCTTGCTCTGGCCTCTCAGGCCCGAACCGCCCTTCCTGGGCATATAACCAGTAAGCTCCCAAGCTTTACAGGTTATCAGCCGTATCGCAATTGGCGATACGAAGCTGGGACCAAGTCCAAAACAAAAAGAGATTTGTGTATACAAGTGAATGGCGCAGAGTAGCACTGATGCTTCGATGGTATCAACCAACTCTCTCTTCGATAATGTGTCAACCACCTCCCAGGATCATGGTCTCATGTCGGACCCAGATTTCGAGATGACCTTGGTGGCAGACTGGTCCAAAACAGCGGACAACAAAATGGAGAAACTGCTTCAACGAACCGAGCTGATTGCTCAGTCCCGTTCTGACACCAAACCAAGGACACCTCATGATTCAGCAAGTCTTACATCCACAAGAAATCGTCCACCCTCCTCAACACGCGGACGAACCAATCTACAAATGCCAGTAGCTGCAATAACTAAGTCGAGGTCGGGCTCCGGATCACAAAAACGAAATCTTGATTCATCGAGGGAACCAACTGAGAAGCCACGAAAAGGGGACACACACGAAACTGAGAAGCTTCAAAGGGACATGATGGATCTGCAACAGAAGCTGACAGAATTAACCAGAGTTAATGAATAAAATGTCCAAGAGAAGCATGAAGCGGAGAATGCGTGGGAACATGCGAAGGCTATTGGGGAGCATGAAGTAACACGAATGCAACAAGTGGCAACTCATGTTACGCAGAAAGCTGCAGCGGCACAAGCCGAAACACGGGCTGTTCAGGAAGAGAAGCAGAACATCATTCTGGAGGCAGAAAATGCCGAACGAATGGTAAATGCAATGGCCGAGGCCTGCAATCAGGCGAACACCAAATTCAAAGGATTCAGGCAAGAAGCAATCTCTCGTGACCAGGAACAGACGAAACTGTGTGCAACGGCAGAGCTTAGTGCAAAACTGGCGAAAGAAGCAATGGACGAAATGTCGAGGAAAGAAGCCATAATGAAACCACGATGGAACAAATGTCGGTGGAGTACCGTTCAACACTAGCCAATGCGTCGGATGAGAGTCGCACAATTCAGGAATACAAGCAATTGGTGACGTTGTATTACCACCATGCTGAAGAGTGCACCAACAAGCTTATGGCGTTGGAGATTACATGCAATAACCAGCAGGACACCATCGCAAAAGCAGAAGAGGCATGGAACAGAAAACATATATAGTACCATTTTTTCAACAGGCGGAAGAAATGTACAAACAGCTCACACAAAACCAATAAAGGTTGCAAGATCAGGAACGAAAAGCCACACATCATGTGACTGCTATACAAAATATGACAACGAAGGCGTCTGCAGATCATCGCAACATGCAAGACGCTACCGAAAAAACTAACTGCAAAGACCAATGTATTAAATTGCTCGAAGGACAACTAAAAAACGAAAAGCGAGAGGTCCCACAAATCACGACCCAGCTCGAAGTGGCGGCGGCGAAAACACCAACGAGCCAGGAAAACTCAGGAGTTATACAACAAGTGCAAGACCAATGCTACGAAGTACTGGCAGAAGCAAGGCAACAAAAGACTGTCTTCAAGGTTGGGTTGGAGAATAAGGACGCACTCATCGAGCAACATGTCAGAGAATTCGAAAGACTCCAAGACCAATGTCAACGAGCAGAGCGCGAAAATGACGAGCATTCGGAACGAATTGATGAACTCACTGAGATTCAAAATCAGAACCTAGCAAAAGCTTCAGCGCTCGAGAAACCAAGAACAACGGTCATTCACTAATAGCCGAGATCCGAGACGTTGCAGGAACAGTCTCCGATAAAAAGACGAAAACCATTCCGAAGACAGCACCAACGATCTCAGAAAAAGTGACCACATGCGCATTCGACATATCCTCGGACCAAGGATCAGATAATTCAGACACTGAACCAGCCGCAATAAATGTGAGAACCATTAAGAAGATGGTAGCACAGCAGTGGATGCCCTATTAATTCAGAAGCATACCAAGAAGGTCAAAGAACCGAAAGAGAAACTCTCTGCCAACACGATACCACGGTGGATCAACGAACCTGGAACAAATTGCTCTATCGCATCACCAATGAGTGACTATAACGAAGTTGCATGGACGTACCAAAGAGATCCTCAGGGTCGATTCCAGATGGGACATGTTTGACCCTGGATCAACAAGGTACGAAAAACTGGGCCCCAAGTATTGGCTGATGCTATGAAGCCATTACTGACAGTGCGCCAGAAACAAGAGATTGCTAAAATCAACGACCAGTGCTGTGAGAAACACAATAGACCAGTTGGGGAGAGAATGATTGTGTGGGTCATGATCATGAGTGTCAGACTTGACAAAACGGACAACTGGATCCATGGATGGCACACTATCAGGTCTCTCCAATGGAATGGAGATACGCATGAAGAGGTCGTGGACTTCTATTACTTGTAGGTACAAATGTCACAAAGTTTAGGCAACAATATGCCGAGCAACATTAAACAGGAGCTACTGGAAGAGCACTTCAAGAATCAACCAATTCTGGCTGCTGCTTTGGATCACTATGATCGGCAACAGGATAACTACCGGAATCACCTTCCGTGTCCTGAGTACTCCTTAGACTTTCTTGAAAGAAGCTTTCATAGACATGTGAGTGAAAATCGTAGACGAAAAGGCTGCAGACGAAGAATATCAACGCTGATTGAACCCACCAACCAAGGACAAAAAGGATCGTCCAGAACCAAGCGCACCGGCTGTGGACAAACCTGGCAAAGGTGGGAAATGTGGCAAAGGTGGTAAGGGCAAAGACGGTGGTGGTGCTGAACAGGTTCCTCCGCCTCCGGAGGCGAATCCAAATCACGATCCATGCAAGCTCCGTACACCCGAGCAATTAGCCGAATTCTGTTACTTTCACCAAAAGGATAAATGCCAATTCTCTGATGAAGAATGTAAACGAAAAAAAACAAAAGGCTCAAGAAGGAGGAAGTAGAGTTGATTCCCTCCGAATGCGCGATCGCGCACCCCGTCAGTCACCAGAGAGAAACGGGAGAAGCCGGAGGAAACGGGAGAAATCCTTGATCCTGCGAAGCCTGGACAGGTGATCGAGTGGGTGAAGTAGAAAAATAACAAAGAGCCTGCGGGCAAGGAGAGAGTACCAAGCTGTCGCTATAACTGGTTGAGCCACAGCAAATGTGAGTGGAAGGAAAAGAACAACCCCAACCCCCTATCGTGCACAACTTTGTGCGCGGTTTTAGGGGGGAGGAAAATCGTGCACAAAAATGCTCCCCGAAAATCGTGCACAAAAACCCGCGTTTTTGTGCACGATTTTAGGGTCGATTTTTGGGGTCGACTTTTTTATGTAAAACTGTTTTTTCGTGCTCAAAAATGGGGTCGATTTGGGGGTCGATTTTTTTGGTTGGAAATGTGTGTGCGATTGCTGGGTTTGTAACCTGGGTGGGACCTTGGGTTGGCATTCAATGGGTTTGGGTTGGGTGTGCTTGCTTTGGAACGGGTTGGGTGTGCCGGGCTGGGCCTGCAAGGGCATTTCTTGGGGTCTGGGGCCCGGGGACTGTAAATCTAATTTTAAATAGGCTGGGCACATATATACATTGCATTATTACATATGCGAGCTGGGGGTGACATCTGCTCTTGCATCCAACTTAAAAATTGATGAGGATTGCATTTCCCTCTTCACTCCCTTTCCGTTTTGCAAATTATATGTACATCTGGTAAAGGAGCGGTGAGGGAGATGCATTAATTCCTTACCAACCAAAATAATAATGCCTAAAGCTGATCAATAATTGTTATGACAGCTTTGACCTGTGCAGTGCACACCCCCAGATCGCATATGTATTGATAGGGAGGTCCCAGGTGCATTTTTCGACTCCGAGCTCTCTCGCCATCCAAATTCAAGGTCGCCCGAGCATGTTTATACAGAGCTTGCTAAAACTTGCATGCACGGTGTGCTATACATATAATGATTTGGATCCTACCTATGGCCCTGTTTCGCCCCATACTATATTTTAAATGGAAAAAACAATGCCAAAGCGATCACTTTTGTTCAGCACCGATTCTAAAAATATGTGGGAGCTAAAGCGGGCACATCACGGTGTGTCCAAGAAACATCTGGCCACGAAGGCCAAGGCAATGCTCAAGGAGGGGAACATCATAAGAAAGCTGTGCAATGGGTTCGGGCGGGAAAGGATTTTAAGGTCTGGGTTCTGGAGTGTGTGATTTGTTGAACAATATGCGGTTTGGCACTGGGTCTATGCAATTGGTTTGTTGAACAACATGCGGTTTTTGATGTTGCTCGTTTTAGGGCTGATTTTGAGGCTATTGGGTTCACAAGTGGCCATGTTGAGAGGAGGCTTCGCCAAGTCCTGTGCATTTTCAAATGTACTCCAATTGTGTGATTCGTCTGGGTGCCTCCCTCTAGTATCCCATTATAGTCTACAGCAATGAAATAATACAAAGCTTGGATATATATATATATATATATAGGGATTCCTAAGAATAGTTATCAGATCCAAATCTGGTGGCCCTCCGACTGTAGCCCCCCCAGACTGTAAACCCCAGACAGGTAAGGGGTTTCTCAGATGCAAATCTGGTGGCTCCCAGACTGTAGCCCCCCAGACTGTAGTCCACCAGACACCAGTCTGTAGCCCCCCAGACCGTGCCCCCCCCAGTGATCCCCTCATTTGTGCGAATATGGAAAGGATGCCCGTATGTCTGATTGGATGGAAACATAGATTTGCAAAGGTCTTAACTAGCTAGGGGGTTACGGGAGGACCCTGCCAACTTCACAAAAAGTTTTCCATGACGCCTTGAAGTAACAACAAGAAGCCTAAACCTCGAACCCTAAATCCCGAACGAGAAATCCCAAACCCTAAAGCCTAAACCTAATGACGAATCCAATCAAAGTTCCCGGGATATGCTACGAGTGATCCGAGCAACCCAGCCCTACTCATGCCCCGAACAACCCAGCCCTACCCCTTAGTCCAGCGAGCCACACTTTTTTTCAGAACAACATTCAAGCATTAATGCATGTCAAAGGTCAAGCCAGTAGCAAGCAACATATAATTGAATTTACGGTGAACACACACCTCCCAGCAACGGCGGTGACATGCTTTTGCAATCCGGGCCACTATCCCGTTGAGGGATTCGTCCTTATAGGTCATATAGTACCTCGGGTTTCCAGCATGGCCGCATCGCATTATGAGGTGGAACATGAGGTGCATTTTTGGGATCTGATGGCCACCCGCGCGATCAAACAGGATTGCAAATCGTTTCAGGTACATGAGTGCTTTTTGTTGCTCATTTGCAGGCATGTTTCGTTGATTGCCGTTCAACACCTCGTCGAATTGCAATGCAGCTTTCCCCGCCTCCTTTAACAATAAATAGACTTCATGTGTTTCGCTATTGTTCGAGAGTTTGTCCGCATACAGATCTAACAAAGCAACTGCGAATTCCAACAAACCATGTGTCTCCGCAGCCTTCGCTGAGAAATTGGGCTTTTTTTTCCTACCCAGCATGGATAGTGTTAAATGCCACACCTGCAAGTTGTGCACATGCGGTCACCGAGGACAGATATTCAAACGATTGAAAACAACATACATTTCATTATGAGGGTAACACGAATAGGATTTGAATTTATTCGAGTTTGCTACTTGATGAGTGCATGGTCATCTGACAAATATTTGAAACAGAATATGGGTTATTGTTTCAAGCACACCGCTGCTCCACGCTTTCTGAAGTTCGGATCCCCGGCTCGCTTTTCCTTATAGAACCGCCACAAATGGGACCGGATCTCGATGAGGCTCAACTTATACCCATCCTCGGTGTCAACATGAGCACAGCTTGCACATACCTTGGAGCCTAGGATGAACCATATCACAAATGCTATGAATGTTGCCACCGGACCCAAATGCCAGGTATGCAATAAGTCGATGCACCATTGTTCAAATGTACTCCCTTCCAATTGCATAAGTGGGGTTTCGTGAAGTAGCCGCAACTCTGAGGGAGCTTGGGATTTCCAGAATTCAGCGACAAATGGCACATCCATAAGGCCGAAGTCGGCTACATCCGGTAAGGCCTTGGACGGTTCCAATCGGTCACCCCGTTCCAATTCCAGATCGCCTGCCTTGAAATCTTCTACAACAGCCCTACCGAAATAAAACGAGCTGAATTGCAACCGGTTGACAATTGCATCGCGCACCCACTCATCATATATTGTCACAACCTTCGATATGTAACCCCCTGGGGAAAGTAATGGTGTTTTGATTTGCGGCTACATAACGAAATCCCCACGGGCCCCCACCCCCTAACATGTGTGGCTATGATTCATATATTGACATGTATATCTGATCTGCACCTTGCACCCACTTGTGTTCAAAGGTAATGATGGGTGTTTCCTTGTCTGATAAATTTGGCAAAACAAACAGGGGATTGGCATTGAAGATGGCATTGCATTTATACAACCTTCTTGTTTCTCCTGACCTCGTCTAGGTAGTCTTTATGTGTGTAGCTTTTGAAACAACAAAACCCTGTCAAGCTCACTTCTTGTAGACGACACATTTGCTTCTTTGGTATGGGGCAGAGCGGGCATGGGAAGCGATGGGATGACCAACTTCTGCATCCTTATCCGTGTAAAAAAAGGAAACATTTATATATATATATATATATATATGTATGTGTATAGTTCACAGAACACCCAATCAAGATATGACAAAACCTGTTCATGTCATAAAACATGCCGCCTGTGTTTGCATGAATCACAAAGTGGGGGAGTTGCATATCATATAGTATGTTCAGCTTTCGTTTGAATTTCAAAATCGACCATAATAAAATATAATTTTGAAATCAATTCTGGAGTAGGAATAAAGTCCTGAAATCAAGTTCCAGGCTGGCCAATCACATTTGATCTCTGAAAGTACAAGAATACATGTCAGTGCACTCCCTGCGAATTGCAACAAACTCGGTGGATGCTCCGGACCGAATTCCTTTCCACAGAGGTCCCGTGTCGCAACATACCCGGATGCCCCATGCATGAGGTCCCACGATACAGCTAAAAGTATTACGAAGATAGAGCACCATCCCTTGCACCCACATTGACAAAGATCTTCTTTACCTAAGAATGCACATGGGTGAGGCAGGATGACACAGATGAATCGAGAGGCGAAGAAAACACTTTGGAACAGAGCTTGCAAACACAATACACACCCTAATAGTTCTCAGGGATGCTTATCACTCGATGTGTTCGGAAGATACTAAGCTTAGTACGCATGAGGAATTGCAAATAGGATATTCCAGTAATCAAGTCCTTCAAGAAGAAGCCCTCGAAACTGTCTTTATTTGTGAAAGAAACACCATCTTGGTACAATGCCACAGGCCGTATCTGTTCCGCCGGGACCCCTCTTTCCAAAGCTCGAAGTGTCACCGGATGTTTTGTGAATGATTCTGGCCAATCGGTTTGTGTAGATGGCGGGGCCGGGGGGTTGCGAGCAAACTCTAAATGTAAAGATCTAAATGGCATTTTTCGCTTGCTTCGAACACACCTATACTTGTCGAACACGGGCACTTCAATTGGGACCAAATCTGGATCCGGGACTTCCCCCGCCAACACCATCTTCACATGATCACTCGCGTGTTTGACAGCTACTTTTGGGTGAACGGCCAAGTCCTCCAGCCCTTCCCCACCAGTCTCTGTGTGATACCATGAATTGATTGCCAGGTCAGTTGCATTCCACTCCCCAGAAACATGTTTCCCCACAGCCCAAGCACGATATTCCTGAGCAAGGGTTCCCGACAATGCAGCCAAATCCGGATGATTTTTCGAAAGCTCTGGAGCATTTAATGCTTCAAGGCGAAGGCGTTTCAAAGCAGGCATCTTTGCCAGCAAGAGAACTCGGAGACAAGGGCTTCTAATTTGGGCATGCACATGCATAAGACCGTATAGCCTCCCCAACCCCCACTACAAATAGGAACTTCACATGAAAGACAGTAACCACCCAATTAAAAATGACACCCCCCCCTAATAGATTAGTACACTCAGAACTAAAAATCACAGATAATACAATATCGATTCTTTCGTTGCATTTCC
>Ga0099797_100429_pt1 | contig 27036 bp, 14 predicted proteins | sample Uncmet_Sort48C_1_FD_89871 | JGI IMG/M metagenome (GOLD analysis project Ga0099797, IMG submission 89871) | Marine eukaryotic communities from CALCOFI LINE 67, Pacific Ocean - C012_Sort48C_1 | ecosystem: Environmental > Aquatic > Marine > Oceanic | place: Pacific Ocean: Monterey Bay | collected... | reverse complement strand
CTGAATCGCCATTCAACGTTGCAGCTTCAACAACTTTCCACCTCATGTCTGGTAACAGCGAAATCTATACGTTTCTTTTTCTTGAATGCCAAGGTTTTGAGTAACGAATGGCAGTAAGATTCAATGTATAGGTTTACAATTCTGTTTCACAACTCTGTTTCTCTGCCGTATCTATTATTAATATTGGCACCATTGTAATTGATAAAATAAATAATAATAATAATAATAATAATAAAATGATAAATAATAAATACATAAATATAAATAATAATAAATAATAATAATAATAATAGATTTTCCGTAACAGTATTATATTATTCGCTTACCAGGCTTACTGGCTTAATGTATTGTGTAACTTGAAACTTGAAAAAAAGCTGGATTTTTAATTTTTTTAGACACTACACTATTCGCTCTATCCTAGTAGTTGTACTCATTCAGCTCGGTTTCTTCCAACAACCCTATCGATAACTCTGTCCTATCGATATATTCCGTGCTTTATAGTATTCTAAGAAATTTTATTCTAGGTAATGTATTGTTATTTTTATTTTTGCATTTTATTTAACTATGTACGATATATATTTTAATATATTGCTTCCTTAATTATTTATTTTATTTTTATTTAAATTACAGTAATTATTTATAGTTTTAAGTTAATTTTCCACTTGTTTTGGGGAGAGCCAGTTCCGTTATTTAAAGCCTTTTCCAATGACAGTTTCTGTGCGTTTTATCACTACCGGGACTACCTGGTACAGTTATATTTGTAATATTGTTGTGTGACATCATCATCATAAAAAAAAAAATAAATAATAATAAAATAATATTAATTATTTTTTATTTATTATTAGTAGTAGTATAATTGTAAAAACGACACGCAAATCGTATTTTGCTCTGTTGCGGCAGAAAAGTCTTATGTATGTAACATATGCTAAATAAATTTTTTAGTTGCCTTGTAGGAGAGTAAGAAAACAGAAAAGGCATTTCTGCAAAACACACACAGACAAACAGAATTTTGTAAAATAATATTAAATAATTCTTTCTTCTAGCACCATCAACATGGCAACCTATCAAAATGAAGATACAGAAGTCGCTAAAATAGCGAGTGGTGGACAAAATCAAAATTATAATGATGATGTAATACCGGCAGAGGCAAGGTTTATGACAGAGAGAGGGAAACAAACAGGGGAGCTATATTATTTTGGCGTTTCTTCAGAGGAAAAACCAGTCTTATTGAAAGATATTAGAGGTGCTCGTGTATCATACATTGCACCTGGTGATTCACATATTATAGTAGTAACTGATGAAGGTGGTGGACGCGCTAGGTTTGTACCTGACGTTCCAGAAACAGAGGGTAAAGATGAAATATTAACAACTTTAGGCGAACTAGAACGTGGCATAGTTTGTATGCGATAGCTGGTTCGTCGCCTCCCTCCCGACTTCAATCAAAGGCTATCTTGCATTCAATAAGAAAAACAAACAATTTAAAGAAAAAACAAAAATATACCATTGTAAACAAAAAAATGTCTAAAAAAGCGAGGGAGCTATCAACGTGGCTAGATAAATATGCATTTGAGGAAGATATATCGAAACGACCATTGTTACCAGATGAATTTTATCATAATCGAAAAATGCTACATAGTACATACAAGCTCTGTTTTGAAGAGATAACTAAGCATTGCTCTGTACTTTGCAACGAACATGGGAAAATACTAACTAAAATATGGTCAATGTATGTTGAAAATTTAAAAGATTCATATGAATATCAAATTCAAAAATTTTACGAAAACAATAATAACAATAATCTGGAAAACAGTGATGACAGCAAAAACAAGGAAGAAAAGAATATTAGCGATGAGGAATTGTCTACGATAGGGGAAATTGAAAAGCCAATCCTGGAACGTCACAACACTATGCTCACTCGTAGATCTAGCATCGTGCGAGATAATACAACTATGCTCACTCGTCGATCTAGCATCGTGCGAGACAATACAAGATCCAATTTTGCACTTACGAAAGAAAAAACTGGAATTAACTCTTTAACTCGACGCTCAAGTTACGTGGGGGGTAAAACCAATATCATAAATAATGACAGTAGTAACAATAATAGCAGCCACAGCAATAATAATGAGCCTTCGTATTTAATAGAAGGAGAATATCATGATGATGAAAATCATATTCCAGAAGATATTCAAATACGATTACGAATAGTTGCTGAACAAGCTGCATCTGTAAGACGCCTTCGTCAAACTATATTTTCAAATTATGTCAGCAATATTTCTGGTGAATTGAAAGAAAGGGAAATAAAAATCAAGAACAAGAGGATAGAGGGGCAAAATGAACGAGAAGAAGTAGAAGTACCAGAAATATTACAATTATCCGATGCAGAGCTTCAAAAAAAAAATATGCTGGAATTAGTTGAGAAAAGAGCAAGAGAAGCAAATGAAAGAATTGCAAGAAGTAAAAAAAAAAAATTAAGCCAGCGGGCTCAAATAATAGAGGAAGAGAAAAAAGTAAAAAAAGCTGCAACACTTGTACAATCTGCAATACGACGGCGCCTTGCCCGAAAACGCATTGCAGAATTGCGGTCTAAAGCATTGATGCGAGAAACAAGAATGGATTTTAATAAATATATAAGAGTGCGTGTTAAAAAGGGGGAAGAAGGCAAAAATAAACAACCAGAGATAGATCTAGAAAATGGTATGAAAATACTTGAGGAGTACATGTGGGAAAGTAAACAGTTAATACGTGATTTATGTTTGGATTGGTGGAAAGAAAGGAAGGAAAAGGCAGTTCAATTACGTAAATTAGAACATGCAATAAATAAAAAAAACGACTTGGTAAACAAAACAATGTCACATAATAAGGAGCAAGGCCTTGGTATTGTATCATTTGCAAAGACACTAGGTTTAGATACAAAATCGAAAAAAATAAACGAGGCAATAGAAGAAATGGAACACGTATTGTCAAACGATTGTAACAATGTAAATCATCCAGAAGATAATCTTCTAGGAATCCTTAAAGTTAGAAAATTAACTGAAAAATTATTTAAACGCACAGAGAAACATATGACATATAGGCGTGAAATAGAATGCCAAACCGATGGTGATTCACGTGCAATTATTGTGGAGAAAGTTAAAGCAGCTGAAGAAGCGCCTAAAAAGAAGAAGAAGAAGAAGAAGAAAGGGGCTGCAAAAAGGGCGAAAGAAAAAATGATTAAATATTTAGGTCCGTTTGCTGAACATGTTGTATTAGTGCAAGCGAAAGGCTCGCCAAGTACACTTGGGAAGACGTTAGATTTTATTGATGATGTGTATGAAGAGAAAATTACTTATGATGAAGTTGATGACCGTGAGGGTGTTAAACGCCATGCAATGGTTGAATTTGTGCATGATCATTTATTTAGAAAATACGGATTGCGTCCGCTGGCAGATCGTCACACATATAATTTAGTTGCCAGTTTGAAGCAGCATAGAGATCATCCAAAAGTTAAAATGTTTGCACGATTTTGCGGAGTAAATGCTAAACACGATGAACCATTGCCATTGGCCGCATTAGATTTTTTCTTGTACGTAATGGCATATATGCATACATTGGAGGATAAATATGGTAAAAATTTGATGTTTGTAAATCCTGAGAATAACCACGATATGTTGATGCCGACTAAATCTGCCTTGTATGCTGTACCCGTCGTTGTTGGTGTATTGCTGAACAATGGGCCTAAAATGGCTGAAGATTTAGACTTGGATCATTTAAAGATTATGTTTGATTGTAAATTACGGGTGAAAGAAATATCATTCATGAAAGATGGTACTCAAGTGTTAAGCGTAGATAAATTAAACAGTTTATTAATGGGTATATTTGAAGAAATATGGGATCAATTAGAAGACGCGATGCGAGAGCTGTTCATTGAAGGAGATATAGATGGCGATGGGGTTATGACGTTTGATGAATTCAGTGAACTTGTTAAATCTATCTATCCTGAATGTTCAGAGAATAAATTACACCGCATGTTTAAATTTGCATTAAAATCATTAAACGATCCGGAAAGTCATGAGATTACACCTGATGCATTTATTAAAGCTGCGCATGATCTTGGATTTTTGTCTGGTGATCATAAAACATTTATGCCGCCAAGGCCGATCAAGTTAAGTGAGTTGACACGCAAATCATCTATTTCGGCAGATATAGGTGCTGACGTGACGGATCTATTTCATCAAGGTCAAACCTCAATGGAAGATATGTCTGATGCCGCATGGAGTAAACGACGCACTGCAGCAAAGGAAAAGACATTGAAAAAACAAATCGAAACCCAAAAGGCTGTTTTAGAAGATGTTAAAGAACAATTAGATGATAAAATATTAAATCAATTAATTGACGAACAACCAGAACATGCTGATGTAGTAGAGGAGATCAAGGTTTTGAAAGCATTATTAGCTGATACCAATATAGAGACTGAGGATGATTCAAAAGTAGCACGCAATGCGCTGCATAAGTTACATCGCAAAATGAGTGACTTGCCTACTCTTAGCCAGTCTGACATGGAACATTTGGCACAAATACAACATGGCCATCAGGATGATGATGACGACGATGATGATATTGAACTACATGCTGCAGGAATAAATTCAGAAGATGAGCATCAGTAAATTTTAGTTTGAGAATCTCTCGATGCATATTGATGCTCACTACTAATCTGAAATTATTATGTATATTATTATTATTATTTACTATTAATATTTTTATTTATATTATTTAATAATGGCCATAGTTTAATTGAATTAATATTAAGGTGTATATATTACGTGGCAATTCCGTGTTCAAGACCTCATGAAGGCAATTCATCGCCGTCTAACCTCAAAACACTACCGATAAGAAAACCAAAAAAGAAGGAAGAATGGATCAAAACTCTGCCAAAGGAGATTATGCTACTGCAGTTGTTGGTGGTGGGGTAAGTGGATTAGCGTTTGCATATGGAATGTCGCAATATAATATGAAAACTATTATTTTTGATACAGGAAAAAATACCATAGGAGGACGTTGCTCATCCAAAGTTTTAAAAACAAAAAATGGTAAAGCAGTTGTAGTAGATCATGCATGCCAATTATTTTCCATTTCAAATGATAAAAATATTCAACAAATATTTCAAGAGATGGAAGTTGATGGTGCAGTGACAAAAATAGGTAATATAGTAAAGTGTAATAGTAAGGATAATGAATTCAAATCAGTGCAGTGCTCTAGTTTATATGCTGGAAACTCAGAGCATGGAATAAATTCAATTTGTCAATGGTTTGTCAAAAAATGTGTAAAAAATCTAACAATACATCAAGATGTCTGGATTTCCAAATTGAAACAGAACGTTGACCAGCAATTACCACTATGGATGCTGAGTGGGAAACAAATAAAAAAGCCATTTGGTCCTTATAGTTATGCGGTGGTGGCGCATAACGGAAAGTGTGCTGATCGTTTAATTCGAACAAGCAACGTAAAAACACAAGCACATTCAATATTGAAATGTAAGTTCGTTGCATCTGGTAGTAATAACACAGTCAAGTATTTAGAGCTAAAATCTTTATTTGTTGTCATTGTAGAGATCAATTACGATAATGATTCAATGTTTACTGGCTGTTTTATTGACAATAATAATACACTTTCTTGGATTTGTAATAATACACGGAAATACAACAGGGTTCAATCTTCTACACAAGTATGGACATTGATATCTACTGCAAAGTATGCATCTAAAAATAAATGTCCTCAAGAAAATATTCCTGAAAAAGTGAAAAGAAAAGTTGCACGTGATATGTGCCAATCGTTTTTTTCAATTTTACAGGGTTATTTACGTAAAGATGTGGTAGCAACAAAAGATGGTGACAATGAAAATTACAACAATAATGTTCATAAACAAGTTGAAAAAATTGAATTATTACGAAAGGACCGGCATGTTATGCATGTACAGTTGTGGGGTGCAGCATTACCATGTAATACAATGAATCATGGGCATTTCTTAAATGACAATAAGAATCAGATTGGTGTTATTGGTGACTGGTTTGTAAAACCATCTATTGAAGGTAGTATTTTAAGTGGGTTGGCTCTAGCAGATGCTTTAGCTAGTGATCGCAGTGGTGTAAAAGGTCAAGAAAAGAGCACATTTTTGAAAGACAGGTCGTTGGTTTCAAGTGTAAATAATAACGATACAACATTTTCGCTGTATACGGCAAGAGAAATTGGATCATTTGATGGTGTGTTAAAGCCATATGATATTTGTGATCAATACGAAGCGAAAATATTAACCAAAAGTAACATGAAAAAGAAGAAGAAAAAGAGAAGAAAGAAGAAAGGCAAAGACAGCGCGGAGGATGGAGGGGGGAAACAACAGGAGGAAAAGAACGAAGATTTATTAAATAAGAATGGTGGTGATAGCACGATACAGGTGGATGATGGTAGTACAAACAGCAAGAAGGTAAATGCTAATATTGGTAATAACCACAAGGGGGTGGTGGGACGGGGGAAACAGAGAGGAGGCAAGAGGAAGAATCAGAAAACTGAAAGTGAGAAAAGTAATTATACAAGTACGAATAAGAAGAAAATGAAAAATGGAAAACAAATGAAAAACAAACTTCGGCCAAATTATTTCTTGTCTGTACGAATAAAGAACGAGGTATTAAAACAGCGAGCACAAAGTGTTATTGATGTAAGTGTAATTTTAGGAGGAGATGATGTAAAAAAATGTGTTGTTCCAACTAGAGATTTACATTTAACATTATTTGTCTTTCACTTAAAAAGTCAAGAGGATATTTTAAAAGCGAATAAACTGTTAGCTTCGACCCATGATCAACTGAATCAAATCATTGGCAATAAGGGTTTAGCATTAACATTTTGTAATGTTAGTAGCTTTAAGAAAGACGTTATCTTCATTGATGTCGTTCAAGATGAAGCATATGAAAAATTTTATCAAGTTGCAAATTTTTTGTATAAAGCATTTTATAAGGCAGGATTTATTATTACTAATCAACTTGATGCCGATAATATATTAATTGCCGATAGCGAAATACCTCCGCTGAAGTTAAAACCTCATGCAACATTGCTTAAAACATCGAAGGCAAAATTTAAAAAAGGTGAGAGACGACGTAAAATAGCTTTAAAAATTCCAGATTTATTTGCCAACAGATATTTTGGTGTATCCCACATGGATCGTGTTGAATTGTCTGCTATGCAATTGAAAGACTCGGAAGGATATTATGCTTGCAAAGGATATGTTAGTATAAATGAAAATGTAGTTGATAATGGCGATGTCAATATCGAGCATATATTACAATCGCTTGAACGAATAACAATTTCACAAAATGCAATGCTAAATCAAATCGAAAAATCCATTGGGCATGTAAATAAAAATCTATGTGAAGCACTTACTTCAAACGTTTCATAGGTTACGTAATATATATAAGGTATTCACACATATTTGCAATTTTTTGTCACTATATTAATATGTTCTATTTGGCCATATTATTATTATTATACGTAGTTTTATTATTATTAATTGATCTTTTTTATATATATTAACAAATCAATAAATTTTAATAATCCATTATTAGACTATTATAATTATAATAGCTAGTAAATTAAAATAAAAGATGTTAAAAAAAATGTCTTCTTCAGCTTCACTTGAAAGTTTTCTTGACCTGGGTAGCTAGCTAGCTTAAGCTGGCGGCTGTTAGTATTGACACAGCATTGAGAAAAATCGGGTGTTTTAGGAGGCGGAGGTCTTTTTTTATTATTAGTAATATAATATACCTCGTAATAATAATATTAAAAAATATAAATTAATAATAAAAAATAAATTTATTAATTTTAATATTAATATTATATTATTATATAATAATATAATATAATAATAAAAAAATATAATAACAACAATAAAAGAGATCGAATATATATTTTATGGTTATAAATTTTTCTTACGAAGGTTCAAAAGGTATTTCTACTTTTTCTGGAACATTATTATTATGAAGATGTACGTGATTGAATGCCATTATTGCTCTGCCTATTGTAACCAAAAAGAGATCAAGCATGGTGATAGTGGAGCGAAATAAGTTACGAGAGTTACTTGAAGATGTTGTAAAACATAAGACGGAGGAAATAGCACTTTTATCACAAACTAACTTTTTCCATTCACTACGAAAGCAAATTCAAGAAAATGGTGATCAACCACCTTTCTTATATCCCAAAGTCATGGATATAAAAAAATATGTTGATCAAATGAAAAAGAATATCCCGATAATTTTGTTGATTGATTTCGATGGAACAATTGCTGAAACGGAAATGATGGTTTTTAAAGCTACCAACATGATGTTGGAGAAAAATGGTTTTCCGTTTCAATGGACCTTCGGCGAATATTGTAAACTTCTTCTAACTGGTAATACAGAAGCTAGACTCACACACTACTTTAATCAAAAAGGCTGCTGGCCAAAAGACTTGACAACAATTAAGGAACGTGTGTCGTATGTGAAACAATTGAAAGAACATAAAGATATTTGTTTTGATTTATTAGTAAAAGAAGATGGGGGCACAAACTTTCATTCTAGACCAGGTATCTTTAATTTGATGGAAGAAACTATCATTAAATTAAAAGGTAAATGTTGTATTGTTAGCAATACAGCAACTACCACTGTAAAGAAGCTATTTGAAATACTGGTATTAAATCATGATAAGAAGGATCATAACAAATCCGCCAATCATTATCGGTTTTTGCTTGACTCTGTCCACATCATAGGAGGAGATGCGGTTGCCGCAAATAAACGAAAACCAGCACCTGATTTGTATATAAAAGCACTAAAAGAAATGAATTGTAATGATTCATATAATTATTATAACGTTGTAGTTATTGAAGATAGCAATGATGGTTTACAAGCAGCAATAAATGCGAATATTAGAAATGTTATCATAACGAAAACTAATTTCACCAAGTTTCAAAATTTTAAAGGGGCTAACTTAATTTTAGAAGAATTTCCAGATGACTTTTCACTTGAATCATATATGAAATATTGTGCAGAATACTCAACTAGAATTATGCTTATTGAGGATAAATTAATCGCTAAAGCTTTACTTAGATTCACTTCAAATAAGTCTTTAAGTAAGAAAATTGCTTCCATTTATACATTTACAGAGGAAGAACAATCTATTTTAATGGAGGGATGTTATTCTGAAATAGATGAATTTGTCATAATTGGATGTCCTAAATCTACTGATTTGGATATAGTTGTATTTGTCGAAGAACAATATCAAAACAATGGACAAATTCAACCTCTATCGCCCGAAAGCTTAAGAATGCTGAAAAGTAGGCTTGTTGACATCGGAGCTGATGTAGGGAAAGAATTAGATGTTTGTCTTATTTGTGTCAATAATGAAGGGCGGGTAATTGCATTTTCGAAAGGGGGGCAAGAAACTGTTCTAATTTTGTGGAGCACTTGGAAGTATCACCCGCAAGAGTTTGCTGAGACTGGTGACGGCGAGGAAAAATTGCCTAAGGCATTTGTGAAATACAATTTTAAACAATTAACTTACGAAGAATGTCATAAAGTTGTATTTTTTCAAAACAAAGTAGTGGACCTAGCTTCATGGGTATTAAAGCGGTTAAAACAATTTGTTAGACCTGAAAATTATCAAAAGATACGGGAACAAAAAAATGCTGTATTTTCTATGCCAAGTGAATTTGCTATGTATTTTTTTCACCGGATTTCACCGCAAATGATAATACATCCGAGTTGTGTCGGAGCAGATCTCGATATAATAACTTGGCGGAGTGGGATGAAATCCATCACAATGAAGCTTATTCAGATAGTGGTGTGGCACCATCATCGCGCTACCTGTTATACTAAGTCAGAGCTGGCAAATCGTTGGATTCCTCGTATTTTTTCAAATCTTAATAGAAATAGTGATACCAACGATGCAAAATATCAAAAGGAAGAGGGTGAAATACCAGTGTTAGTGCAGGAAGCTTTGTACTATTTGTTACGTGGTACGGAGGGTGCTTTGCCACCAAATCCTACTTTGTTTTCAAAACTGATGAAATGTTATATTGAAATTGTTGACAAAATCACGAAGGATACTTCAAAAAAGTACGTGATTAAACATTTTGAAAGCTTCTGCAACGATTCTCTACCAAAAGAATTGCTACCATGTTGGAAACTATTTATGAAATCACCGGTAAAATCGTGTGAATTATTCGAAAAGAAATGGTTAGAGTTAGAAAAAGAAGGTTTCGATCCAATGAGCTTTTTTGAAATGAAATCAGTAGAAGCCGATACATTTCGATCAGTAGCTTCAACACGAATAAAGAATAATGATACACTTACTGAATTAATTGAAAATCATTTCATTTTTCTACACCAACGTTCTAATGAATGGAAAGAACTTCTGAAGTTTTATAAATGTGGAAAAAATAGTGGAAGCATTGCAAAAACTTTTCAAGGGAAATACAACTTAATCCGTGGAAATTTCATAGAAATGATGGTACAACACTACATTACAGATATTTTTTCTCATTTAGGAATCAACGATATATACGTATTTTCGCTTGGTTTGGTCGTTGAAAATGTTGGAGTAAAAGGGTGTAGAGGTGCAGCTCCGGATTTACTAGCTATTACTACAAATGGTATTTTATATACTGTTGAGATCAAAGGATTGAAATCGAGACGAGTAAATTCAGATTTTAACAGAGGTATTGAATTAGCTCGTAAACAAGTCAAAACAGTTGAAACTATTTTAGGCGGTAAGAAGTTAATTGAGATAAGAAAGCTAATTATACTAGGAACAGTAGAGGAGGAGAAAGTATTTTTAAGGTTATACCAAAATGATATATTATAACGTTAAAAGGGTGTGTGTAATATTGCTATCTTGAGTAAGTGCATAATATTATATATATTGATAATAAGAAGTTAACACAATTATCATTTAAAAGTTAACTTTAATCATATGCATGGTATGTGTGCACGTTTAGAACACTGCAACATCGCGTCGCATAACAGTACTTCATGTAAGCAAAACAATTTGACTAGCCAAATCTCTGACCGCGTTATCCTGGTTGTCTTTCGCTTCGTCATCCACATTTTTCTCAGCCGTCTCTACTATTGTTGCTGCACTTTCAACATTACATTGGTGATCATCTGTATCTATCGTCGGTTTTATGATCATAGGAATTGATTTACTGGAAGATATATTTTTTTTAAATGACTCGTTACTCACTAAATCATCAAATGAAATATTTACAATATTTACATTGGATGGAACGGGTCTTGATGTTGTCGTAACGAACGTATCAAATGTACTCCCAATCGCACATGGAATCCAACTTTTACATTTTCTCCATGATTTGCTGTTCATGCTATTGCCACTTCTGTAATTAATATTGTTCACGTTACCTTCAACTACGGCTTTTTTTTGTTTCTTGGCATTACTATTTTTTCGACGTTTAAGAAATACTTCCACATCATCTAATGTAGGTAGCGTACCAACAGTCTGCGGCGGGTTTTTACGCTTTTTCGTTTTTGGTCCAGTTGTACTATTATCATTCAATGGCAAAATATTTGCATCGTGACCAAAATCAGTGGAAATATGCTTATTTACAATTCTATGAACTTTTAATAACCTCTCAATGGGTTGTCTATTGAATTTTATTAGCTCTTGCAGCAAAACAGTACTTAGAGATCCAGGGTACACTACACACATCTTTGCAGCAGGTAATGCCCAATTTTTTCGTCCTTGCGATCCTTTACGCCTTTCACCTATTTCATTTTCGCGAAACGGCGGAGGGCTTCTCCTACGCGATGGTGGCGAATTTGACCTTGATGGTGCGTAATCATTCTTACACAAATCATGCCATTTATCACTTAATAGTATGCGTATCCAACCCATTAAAAATATTTTAGTTTGAGAAGTATCGTCGTTATGTCTAAGTCCTATTTCTTCTACAGCTGCTACGTCATGTGTTTCGTTATCGCCCCCCCCCCATAGGGGTTTCTTTTCCCCCGTGCAATGTGCACAGACGATATAACAACTGAAAGAAGAAACATGTGCTAAAATGTGGCCATGTCAATTGAAACTTTCTAATTAATGGCAACCACATACGGCTTGTTACATCAAAATTTTGTTTACCATCTAACTCTTCTTGTTTAGTCTTTGGCCCATAACAACTACTCTTACTATTGCTATTCTTATCATTAGTAAGATTGTTCAAGACTTGAAAGGGTTTAATGACTATGCCAGGGATCGAATTCATGCTTTTGTTAACACCAAATTCAGTCCTACCTACTAATAATGGTATTAAATGTGAGCGAACTTGATTTGACGCTACGTATTTACTAACATTATTTATCAATTGCAGCATTTTTTCTTCCCCACTTTCATCTTGCAACGCCAGTTGATACGAGTCTAAGAAACTCCGGATATTCAAATCTAACTGCACAAAATGATCGGCTTGAACACGCCAAAAGCGAACGTGTAACCATTTCAGAGCCATTAACGCTGCTGAATGTAATCGAGCAAGTGATGGAAGATCTCCATGCGTTGCTTCGTGTCTAAGATCTACTAGCGTGCGTGGCAAACCAATTCGCTCAGCAATACCAGAAACGGCCTGCGCGTATTGTCCACGTTGCTCTTTCTCAACGACACCATTTACAAGACGTACAATTGCCATGGAATATGATAAACGTAATACGTTTGGTGATTTGTTTGCAGAATTTACTTTATGATTTAATATACTTTTCAATATATGTGACGTGCATTCTATATACAACGGTAGTTTACAACGTGTACGCCACATATTTATCGTTTTCAAACTAAAAGCGACTTTTCTACCCCAGTCACGGTTTGTATTTATGTCGCCTGATAAATTTTGGTAAACACCCATCCATTCGTCCCATCCTTTCCAAGGAACAAGACGCGGAGTTGACATTTTATATGTCTTTCTTAGTTTTCCTTGTCATATCTTGTATGTCCACATTCGTACCAGCGACTCATACAACACGCCATAGAAATCGCAATCGTCATAAATTATTTATTATTCTTATTATTATTAAATTATAATAATAAATATTATAAATAAATTATTAATAAATAAATAATAAAGGCATAATTATAATAAATAATAAAATAATAATAAAATAATTAATATTAATAATAAGCACATAATAATAATAAAATATAATAATCAACAATTACAATATAAATAAATAATAATAATAATAATACTATAATAAAAAAATAAATAAAAAAAAAAAAAAGAAGCTACCTCCTCGGCGGAGGTGTCCACACACTTTAACCTTAACACGGACACACAGCCGATAATAATAATAAAAGGAAAATAGTACATATATAATTATTATTTATTGTAGTGTCTATTATTAAAAAATATAGATGTAATAATGTAATTTATTAGTACTATTGGCGGTACTATTATTTTTTTATTAAATAAAATTAAAATAATATTATAATAATTTATAAAATTATCGCAGCAATACTGATGGTTTTTTCTCTCTTATTTGTTCAAACGCTTCCATCGTCGAGTACGGCGTGCCAGTCACAGGATCTCGGTATATTGCCGGCATACCTGTGACAGGGCAAAAACGTTTACGTGGTCTTTTTGGCTCTTTTGTATTTGCAGCAGAATATGCTTTTCGAAAATCTTCATCTGATAATAATAATTCAAAAGGAATTTTCTTTGGGACCTTTTTTTTCTCTTGTACATTTCGTTTATTTTTGTTCTTACTGTTACCAGGGTTTCTATTCCGTGTCCCGCGTCTACGCTTTTTTTGTGGTTCCTCTTCCTCCTCGCTAAAATCACTATCATCGCCTTCTTGATCTTCCTTAGCATTATCTTGCTCTAACGCATTCATTCGTTCGTCTTCAATACCACGGCGTTCCTCTGCATTCATATTTAATAAAGCTTTTGAAATTTTTTTAACCCTAGACGACTGTCGCTTCTCCACTACGCCCCTAGTTGTACGCTTAAATTTTTGCGCATATTTATTCACAACTTTAATACCATAAGTATCTTTCATTACAGCATTCCACTCATGCCTACCTTTCGTATGCGATGCCATGTTTATATATAAATATTATAAAAATATTTGTAGATACAACTAAGGCAAAGAACTTCCACAACAAATGGTTTACGTTAGCGTATCAAAATACTCTGGGACGGTACTATAAAACCCAACAGATATGGGATATGAAGAAAAAAGATTATGTAGTAGCAACGTGCCTGTCATAACCGTACGGTGTGATAAATACGAACTCAAATGTTACCACTTTTCGTGTTACCATAATATCTATAGGGATTTTGTAATTTTAAATTATTTTTTTATTATATTTATATATTAATACTACCTGGTACTGTTTTAGTGGATTCTTATTCATTTTTCATTATTTCAATTATAGCTCTTTATAATATCTTCTTCATTCATTTTTTTATTATTATTATAATTTATTTATTATTATTATTATTATTTTATACATTAACATAATAATTAATTATAAAATAATAATAATAATTGAAATAATAATACTGTGGTATAAATATTTTTTTTATTAATTATTATTACGCGTCGTATTATTATTATTATTATTATTATTATTATTTTAAGCTGCCACCACCACACAGCAGGCATTATTATTATTATTATGGGGATACTATTATTTGAATTATATTTACATTATTTTATTTAATAATAATAATAATGGCACAATGCACTATTAATTATTATTTATTATTTCAATCATCATTATTATTATTATTATTATAATAAATTAATAACTATTCATTATATACAGCACATCTCGTCGTGCACCGTCGTGTGGCATGGATACGAATGACGCAAGCGAAATTGATTTGTAGTAGCACGGCGCGTACTAGCATCCAAACAATACGTCGCCTGCTTAGCTATACTAGGATTATTACACACACACACGCATAGATAGATACCTACAAACGCAAATATACACACAAATATGGGTGATAACCCTGAAGCAAAAATATTTGTTGGTGGCTTAAACCACGTTACCACGGCTAATTCACTAAGAACGTATTTTAGTCGTTATGGTGAGGTTGTTGCAACGAATATAGTTTTTGATCGTATGACACAAAAATCAAGAGGATTTGGTTTTGTGCAATTTACCTCGCCCGGAGTAGTGCTTAACGTAATGTCAATGCCGCATACAATAGATGGTAAAATAGTTGACTTAAAGCCTGCGCAAAAAGGTGCAGGGAATAATAGTAATAACACTCGACTAAAGATGAAAGTTATACCAGATTATAACCCAGTATTTCAGAAGAAAGTTGAAGAGGAAAGAAATAAAAATGCACGTAAAGTGTTTGTTGGGGGTCTGAAACTGTCAACCACGCCAAATGCTATTGTTGATTATTTCCAACGGTTTGGTCCTGTAGATGAATGTATAATAACGAAAAATAAACAAACTGGTCGTTCGCGTGGTTTTGGATTTGTAACGTTTCAACTCTCAGAAACGATTGACGAGGTATTAAAACATCGGCATGCCATCGAAGGGAAAGGCGTGGAAATCAAACGTGCAGAAAATCGTGGGGGTAAAGTACCAATTATACCTGAAAAAAAACAAGATAGAAACAGAAATTCGGGTCCTGGTGGGCCGCGTGGCGAGAAGGGTGGTTTTGGAGGTAGTGGTTATGGCTTAATTTATGGTGCATTTGATTTTCATATGAAAATGCAACAACAGCTATTGCAACAGCAGCAGCAACAACAACAACGACAACGACAAACAGCACCCATACGTAATACCAGTCAGCCGATCAGTGATAGCAATAACAACCATAATTCCAGGAAACGTGGCCGTAGTCGAAGTATGTCAGATCCAAACGAGCAACACCATCACCATCAACAACAACAAAGAAATGTAAGGCAACGACGCGATTAGATCCAAGTGAAAAGTGTAAAAAGTATATTTTTTGTACCACATGATATATAACTTTTTATAAAAATAAAATACTAAATTAGGAGGAGTATATTATTAAAATATAGTACTCATACCTTGTTACCAGTTGTTTGTTACTCATAACTTTTATATCTAGAGTATATTACGCGTAAGTTATATCTTTTTTTTTAATATATATAACTTAAGATATACTCGTATATAAATACGACTCGTAAAAAAAATTAACCCAGCTAGACATTTTATATAAAACTATATAGCTCTATATTTAAAAGCATTCTTCACATATTTCTAAACTGGAGAAACAAACACTTGTAACCATGCCATTTCCCCATGGTGACCGTATGTGCTATTTGCATACTTAACAGCATGCAAGGTACGATTTGAAACTATTGTTGGTGAAAGCAATCCATCTTCTTCATTACCAAAGATACACGGTGGGATTGCAATATAACCCTGCTCATCAAATTTCTTCTCAAGGATACCATTTGAATGGCCACCATAAATTGGTACCTCACGGCAAATTAATGCACCTGTAACGTTATCAAACAAATCGAATTGCAAGCATGTCGGCGCATGGCAATGAAAATGACCAGATATCAACGCAATATCTTGTCCATTTAATTTTGGTACGTTAAAACTACCTTGAATTTCATGAACACACTTTTCTGTCGGTGTGCCATGTGGACATTGTGGTACATCGTATTCCACTGGTGAGGCTATCCCCCACGTTGTACGATAAATTGGGCGATGGTAAGATGCATTGTATTCTTGAAAGTGAAATCTAAATTTTAAGTGGTATTCCAATGGTTGGTCTTTCCATGGTATGGTTTGATCATGATCCAACAAATACCATAAATGATGGCATGCTGTTTGACCGCCAGAATAAGTCCTTAAATCACATGTCGGGTTTTTCTCAGACAATAAATCTGATGCAGGTTCTGGCTTGCACAAATTTTGAAATCCAATGGAGGAATTTTCATATTTTAAAAAGCCTTTTGCCTCACCAAATGGAATATTTTTTGCACCACATACACATGCATTTCCCCCATTTTTAGGGTACATCATTAACGTCGCAGCATCTTTTTCTTTGTGATACGAGAAAGTAGCTTGCGATCCTATTGCATTTATAAATGGAAGTTCCAGAACATCCACATTAAAAGTATAATGCTCTGGTGTAACCCCTAGTAATTTACGCGTCATCACAACAGTACGCAAATTATTTTTTTTATCAACATTGTTTGATAAAATTGTTACCATAGATTTGATAACACTCCCAGGATTGTGATTTCCCAGTTTACGTTCAGTAACTTTACCGCTCTTCCCATCAATTGTTATGGTATATGGTTGATCGCCCATTGTCGTCGCATTAAAGCCAACACCGTACCACACATCTGATGGGCCTTGCATTGTAATTTGTACTTCGTTTTTTGTACGATCTACAACTGTAGCAATTTCCACTAATGATTTGGCTTTACCAGATATTTGAGTGATATTGACATTATCAATACCACACGCAGTGCCCTTGCTAGCAGGTGCTGCTGTATGTGCATTATACACAACAGTTGCAACATTACTTTTCGAATTGTATGACAATGTACAGCCTGATGGGAAATTTGCATTATTGATCGTTTTCTTTTGCAAATTATTACATTCAACAGGTTTGATTTTTTCAGCTGCGGCAAAACATTCACTAAAGGAAGATATTGTCACAGCGCATGGTTTTGAAATTGATAATGTATATTCAGCATTTGTAACAACTTTTTGTATTCTTGTTGTTACTGGGCACTCCAATAAACCACTATATATAGCATCTTTGCCAGTTACTGGTGCCAAACTATTTCGTGGTACTGGGCCAGAGACAAACTTTCCACTTGGATCAGTTTTATTCATTTTATCTCGATTCCATGTATCAATTTGCATTGGTGTAATATAAATACTTTCAGGTGATTGAATCAATTGGGCGTAACTTGGTGAATACCCATGGAACGATTTTCTGTACTCACCACCATTACCAGCACCAAACCCTTGGTGATTGGGCGCAACAGTTTTACTACCAAAAACGTCATCACTATTACTACCTTTAATTTGATAAATAACATTTTCTTCTGGACGCCCATGTCCCAACGAACCTCTTTTTGGGGCTCGCGCGTCGCTGGGGCCATTTAACACAACTTTTTCAAGACTAGCACCTTTACCCATCATTTCGCTTTCAAAATGATGGTTATACGCTACATTAATAGGAACTGAAATATCTTCACCGCCATTTTCCCCTTTAAAGACTTGGTCAATTTCAAAACCAACTACGGCCATAGTTTTATTTGCAAACCGCTTAACTATATTTTCTGGCAACTCAACTTTGTCCAGTTGTGTCCAAAAAACTTGGCTATACAAAGTTGATATTTTTGGTGAGTAGACATCAAAATACTCTGTCGGACGCGGGTATGAATTATACTCAGTAAATGTTCTTTCAATGGGTTTACCAGTCATGGGATTTGATATGACATACTTCCCATTCATATTACTACTAGAGTGAACAACGACAAACGTCAACGCAAAAAATAGCAAAACGTTCTTCATTATTATTTTGGAAGGTGTAAGTGATGCAAGTATACTCGCGCAGAGACAAATTCAATCTTGTAACACAGGCACAGCTGTAGTCGTATTACAGTTTCAAAAGTATAAGTGATGATCTGTTTCCCCTCAATACGCCAAAAGAGTGGCAGGGTTGTGTTTGATGTTGAATATTACTACTCGGATTACATAAACAACAACTGCTCTTTTTGATTTTTTTTAATAATAATACTACTACCTGTATATTGCACTATTATAGCTAAAAAATAATAATAAAAAAAAAAAAAACGACGACACAACTAACTATTATATATTATCTTGTTAAAATGTTAATGTGGATGATCTATTAAATATCTATAATATAATATTATTATTATTATTATTATAATAATTATTATTTATTATTATTATTATTTTTTTAAATAGATATTTTATTCTATATACTACGTTATTATATTATTATTTATTTTATATTTATTATTTATTATTATTTATTTATTATTATTATTATTATTATTATTATTAATTTTTTTTTTTTTATTATTTATTATTATACCTGGTGGTATACTATTATTTATTATAATAATAATATAATAATAATAATTATTATTAATTTATTATTTTATATTATTACTATACATTTGTTTGTGTATAATGCCCGAAAAGCCAGGACTGCGACGTAAGCCATCGGTAGTATGGATACGTATTTTTAAACTAAGGAGTCGCGTTGTTGTTGATGGATATTGACGAACCATGCAGGGAAGAAGCACGTTGTTGCTTATATCGCCGTTAGCTGTATTGGCGATTATTATAGCAGTATGTTCTACGAAAACATATGCATTGTACATAAAAAGTAAACATCGAGTTGAACACTTAAATCATTTCTTAGGTCGTAGCGACAAACCATATCTTCTTAGTATTGATGAATTGCCAAAGCAATTAGATTATAGAAATAACAACAATAGTCTCAATTTTGCAAGTATTGATCGCAACGAATTTCAGCCATATTATTGTGGTGCTTGTTGGGCATTTGCAGCCACCTCCGCTTTAAGTGATAGACTTAAAATTTTAAGACAAAATGCTTTTCCAGAGATTAATTTATCACCTCAAGTTATTTTAAACTGTGATTTGGAAGACCTTGGTTGCCATGGTGGTGATTTCGGCACTGCTTACAAATTTATCTATGAAAGTGGTGGTATACCAGATGAAACTTGTCAAATTTACGAAGCAAAAGGGCACGATACGGGGAAAACCTGTACTGCTATTGATATATGTCGTCAATGTGATTATGCTGATAGTAATAATACTAATAATAATAATGCTGTTTGCAAACCACGCAAAAAATATAAAAAATGGCAAATTTCATCACATGGTTTTGTTAATGGTACGGTTGCAATGATGAATGAAATATACAATAATGGCCCCATAGCGTGTGCAGTTGCTGAAGTTCCTAATTTAATGCATTATAAAGGTGGCATTATACATGATACGACAGGTAGAACGTCACTAGATCATGCAATATCCATTGTTGGTTGGGGAGAGGAAAATGGAATTAAATACTGGATAGTACGTAACCAGTGGGGAACTTGGTGGGGTGAACAAGGCTATGCTCGTGTTGTTCGTGGTATCAATAACATTGGCATTGAATCTGATTGTGCGTGGGCGATACCTATACCTACTCCAATTACAGAAATATATACAGCTACTGAAAACAATCGTGATGGCAATGTAAATGATGAAAGTGTAACAATGGATAAGCCTTTGACACCTATGCCTACTACTACTATTCCTTCTTCATGTCGTGTACCTTCTGAAAATATAACCTTGATGATGAGTGTAAAAAAATCTATTGAAAGCAGACAAGATGTATATAACAACCACGTTGATTTACCATCAAATTATGATTGGAGAAATGTAGATGGTATAGATTATACTACATGGATACAAACAAGTCAAAGTTGTAAATCATGCTGGGCTACAAGTGTAGTAAGCATGTTATCAGATCGATTAAATATTTTCCGTAAAAATTCCTGGCCAAAAATAGTATTGTCAACACAGGTGCTGTTGAATTGCAATGGTCATAAAAATAATTGTGAAAACGGTGGGAATCCATTGGATGCTCTTGAATTTATTAAAAATTTTCAATCGTTGCCTGACCAAACGTGCAGCCAATATACAATGGTGGACCAAGCGTGTACTATGGAAAGTATATGTGGCACATGCAATCCAACAAATAAATCATATTGGCCTGGTCAATGTAACTCAGTTGAAAATGGTGGTCCGGTATTTTTACCCTCGAATTTCACGAAATATAAATTGAAAGAATATGGTCGCATTAAATCTTTCAGTATCATTAAAATGAAGGAGGAAATATTTACAAATGGGCCTATCACATGTGGTATTTGGAAACTGCCAAGAAATTATGAATCAGGTGAAATATTATCAGTTGACACTAGTGAAAATGTTTTGACATATGAAGTCAATATAGTTGGTTGGGGTGTCGATGAAGGCAAACAAAAAGAATATTGGATTGGGCGTAGTAGTTATGGAATGGATTTTGGAGATTATGGCTACTTTAAAGCTGAAATGAATCATACTGGAATTGAAACAGAATGTTATTATGGTGTGCTGGAGTAGGCGTTCAGGGGATCGAGCACACAAATTATTTGACCTTTTTTCTGTTTTTTCGTCGTTCTGAATCATTCTCACGTTTAAAAATTTTTGAGTTGTAATATACTGTGTGGTACCGTAAGCGTTATGTTTTTTTTTGTTACCATGGTATTAAAATATACTGGGGTATTAATTTAAATGAAAAGGTTAAGTTTAAATAATTTACACACTTGTGCATATATATATCTAAATTGCAGGGTGGAGTATAAAAAACAGGTGCATTAATTCTCACGATGATTTTATACGCACACAATATCTGCTTGTGCATGCTCTTTTTCCTCCTCCTTTTAATATAATATAACTTACCAGTAATCATTTTTAACAGGGTAATATAATTAATTCTTACTCATTTATTTATTTTAACAGGGTAATATATTTATTTTAATTACACAGAGAGATATAAATTTTTTTATTTAAAAATTAATGAGTAAAAGATACTATTATATATAATTCGTAATATTTTATATTTTATAATTCTCGTAAAATCCAATATTTATCACTTACTGTATCATTTCTATCGTTAAACCAATTCACTTCCATGTGCGTGTGGTTCCATGCTTTAAATTTTGAAATCCCAAAATCATCAGATCGAAATTCCATCCATTTTGGCTTCCATAAAAATGGTACTTGCGTTGTTGCGCCAGCACTACCAACAACATTGTAAACAGGCCCAGCATCGTTGCATTTATGATCAACCATACGGCATGTACGTTGATATTGATGTATATGTCCAAACAAAACTAAATCCACTTTGTATTTCACAAACAATGGTTCAAATACTTTTCGCATAATTGCGTATTCTGGAATAATACGCACAACGGTAGTGCCATAGTATGGTCGATGTTGGCCAAACACAATCCATGGGTGCACTTTACGATCTACCGACTTTAAATCATTTTCTAACCAAATGTACTGTTCGCTGCCTTTCGTCATGTTATGCTCGCTAGATAACATGATAAAATGAACAAGGCCTACATTTACACTATGATAAATATTACGACTACCAGTCAAAAAATCTTTCAATTTTAACTTTGGCCCAGGCATATTAAAACGCCTATCATATGGCACACCACATTCACCACCACTATCTTTCATATAAGTAAATAACAATGGCTTAAAACTTTGTGTTGGCCAATCGTATTCATGATTTCCAAGACATACATGGTATGGAATTTTTGTTGTTACCGGTTCGATCATCTTAAACCAATCTCCCCATATATGCTCGTTGCCCATCGCATAGGATATGTCGCCCACGTGCATGATAATATCCACATCATCAATCATTGATAAAATTACACGTGTGCTATTTTTGCCAATCGAGGCAGCGCCCATGTCACCATAACCAATAAATGTCGTCGTTTCATTGCTTTTTGGTCCAAAATGAAAATTGTAGACAGGGCTAAATCCTGTGTTGTTGTCGTCGCTACCAAAACTATAATAATACCTTTGTCCATTGATTAAATTTTTTAGTGGTACATATAAGATATATCCTGGATTTACAAAGTGATCTGTTTTATTTGCAGGTGAACCACACATATCTTTTATTGTATATGTTTTATAGGTTGCCAGTACACTTTTCTCACTTAATGCTGTAGGCGATGTTCCATACCTCACATAGCCATTGTTTGAATTATGTTGCACCCAAGTAACTGACATACCACCATCCTCTGCAGATAATAAAGCTAAGTGGCCCTGCTCTGGTGGTGTTACATTTGTTGTTGTTCCTACTACATGTACAACAGATGATGATGCACACAAGCAAAAACTTAACAACACAACCAACATTTTGTATATATACATCGTGGTAAATAATATATTGTTGTGAATGTATAAACAAGAGTACAACAAAAGGAGAGAAGGTATGTAATGTATTATATTTTTTGAAGTAGTAATAGAGCTTACTATGTCAGTATACTCGACATATATACCTCGGTAATATTTTTTTTTGATTTGCACATTTCCTATATATCAGATCTAAATTTTTAGTAGTAGTAGTATCAGAGCGTAAGTGTGTGTATAGTGTGTAGTATTATTATTATCGCAATTTTTAATTTAATTATTGCACTATACTATTCTATTTATTATTATGTATTGTTATTATATTTATTGTATCCTATATGTTATAACATTTTCTTCCCTATATAAACTGACTTAATATGATGTTTAAAGCCCGTGGGATTCCATAGTGTACCGACCGTTTTTTGGTACAAAACAAATTTAAGGTGGCCACTTTTTTTGAAATCTCGTAGAATCCATCCTGTCATAATATAAAACGATACACTATTGATTTTTAAAATAGCATATACACAGCATTATATATCGTTTAATAGCAAACAACAACAACAAAAACAACAACAAAACACAACGTCACACACACACACACACAAAAAAAAATAAAAAATACCCCCAAAACACTTGACGCTTCGAGAAAGTGAACAAAATACTGCTAAAGTAGTGTTTGATAAATACGATAGCAATGGAGAGGATTATCGTTTCTAGTGGCGGCACTTTTTTTTTTAATTTTGTGTGCATTATTGTGTTTTTTGTAAAACCTTCAACTTCTTCACAATGGCCTTTTAATTATTCGTCAATAAACGTATGGCCTATGCCAACAAACGTAACTTTACCTAGTGCACCACTTGGTCCGCATATTGTGGATGTTAAGGCTGCAACAATTCACCCATCTTGTGGAAAAGAAATTGAAGCATTAGCAGCGGAAGCATTACAATTTGCTACAACATTTTTGGCTCCTGTTCAAACCTATGCTGAAGCACCTTATGCAACACGAAGAAACGCAGAGTGCAATATACATAATCGATGTGAAAAAGATACAGATTGTAGTAAAAATAATAAATGTTATGTCAAATCAAATATTCGTTGGAATTCAAGCACAGCATGCTCGCCATCCTCATCTTTCAATGCACCGTGTGGATGTTGTACAACACCATCATTGCCAAAAATTACAGAATTTATGGTCAGTTGCAACATGAGCAAGGAAATTAAAAGTCAGAAAAAACGTTTCGTGGAGACGGAAACATATGAAATAGTTATTACAGATACATCCATTTTGATTCATTCCTATGAACCACATGGTGCAGCAAACGGGCTCAGTACATTATCGCAATTATTAAGATACGATTCAATACTGGAATCACATGTTATGGATATTGTTCCACTGCAAATTTTTGATGAGCCGTTGTATCAATGGCGTGGTTTTATGGTTGATACATCCAGGCATTTCATACCAATTAATGATATACTGAATTTAATTGATGCAATCAGTGCTGCAAAATTAAATACATTTCATTGGCATATTGTTGATAGCCCATCATTTCCGTATCAATCTAAAATGTACCCTGAACTATCAAAGGAAGGCTCGTGGGGAAATTCATTAAAAACAATTTATACAACAGAGGATGTACAAGCTGTTATTGCACATGGGAAAAAGCGCTTTGTTCAAGTAATGATGGAAATTGATACACCAGCACATACATTGGCGATAGCAAAAGCAGTAAGTAAATAAAAATTCCCCTGCAATTAATCCTTTCCAATCAACTATTTCTAATGCATTTTCATTTTTATAATTTACCCTTCATAGCATCCTGAGATGGTACCAGATGGGTGTTGGCACTGGATGGCAGACTCGCAATTTAAAATAGATGTTGATTCAGATGATTGTATGGCTTTGGATCCTACAAATAATAATGCACGGACTATGGTTGCAAATTTGCTAAATGAAGTTGCGGAAGTAGTCGGGGAGAATAATACATATGTACACATTGGTGGTGACGAAGTGAAATTTGACTGCTGGAGAGCTTCAGCAACAATCAATGATACGGTAAACGAAAGATATGGTAACACTAGCGATGCATCGTTTTCTCGCCTGCAAGCAGAGTGGACCGCAAATGTAACCGCCGATGCCGTCGTGAAGGCAAATAAAAAAGTTGTTTTATGGCAACCTACAACAAAAGGTCCTGGTGATCCAGCATGGGATGGTGTATTGCCTGATGATGCGGTGTACATGGTGTGGTTGAATGAAGCGAGTGCAGCCGCATACGCAAATGCGGGCAGCGATGTAATTGTCACTACACCATACTATATAGCAGGTATGGGCACGTCCGGTTGGCTAGATGTTTACAATGCTGATGTATTACCAGCAAACGTCAACCCAGATATGACACAGCATATACTTGGAGCTGAAATTTGTTCTTGGGGCGAAAGTTTGGGTGCTGGAAATTTTGCCCAACGTTCTTTTCAAATAGGAATGGCAGGTGCTGAATCCTTTTGGAGAAATCATGAGAAAGGTTCCGGGCCAGGCTCTCCCCATGGTGTTGGGTTAAGTGATCGTTATAATAGATTTCTTTGCCATCTTACACGCTATGGTATTAAAATACCACCAATTATGCCAAGTTATTGTAATGTAGTGAATGGGTCGCCAGCCTAGTGGATACAATATGTATTTGATAATATGATATATTACAAAAGTAGTTGTTAAATGATACTCGTATATGCATATATGCTAAATTAAAAAGTGAAAAACGTTACAGCGACATACATAATATTATATATATATATATACCGGGGTATATGTTTTAAATACTTGGTGTACAAAAAAAGTATAATACGAGAGGGAGTAATATAATTTTTTAATCTCTTATATGATATAAAAATCAAAAACTTATTTTTTATCAGATAACAATCCAGAACCATCTTCACCACCTACAAGTAAATTTTCTACTTCTTCCTCGTCATCGCTACTTTTTTCTGCTTCTATTCGCGCCCGCTCTTCTTCTTGTTCTTCTTCCTTTTGTCTCGCTTCTGCTTCTAATTGCTGTTCTTGCCAATCATCCGCTTTTTTACGATGAAGAAATACATTTGCTTCACCCCATGACATTTTATATCGCTCCATTTCTAATAAATCCCATTGTAACGATGGTAAACGCTTAGTTACAGTAATGAAAAACGACCCAGCAGTCATTTCATCCGCTTTTGATGCAATATGAATCATTAACTCCTCGTCATAACAAGTGGAATTGGCAAATCCAACTGTTGCATCTGACATTGAAAATTCAGGATTTTTTACATCATCATTAATAAATTCAATCATACAACGCTTTTGTTCAGCACTCATTATTTCATCGTCTACACTATCGGTTAATTTTCTCCAGTGGTCTGTTATTTCCATGGAAGCTGTATATAATTGTGATAATTTTTCTACACCAACACATCTTTCAAACGTATGCAAAATTGCAGCAGCAAACACGGGTTTACCCGTTCCAGAACCGAGATCGTAAAACACCCCTCCAGCCTTTTGTAAACCATCAAAATCATCTTTTATAACACGAAATATTAACGCCATAAAATTATATTTGATTTCACCATATACTAATGTTGGGTCTTTTAAATGTTCACGTTCACGCTGTTTTTTTGAGATTGCTTTGCCCAAATTGACAGGATAATCTTCCAACAACGTTGTATATATCCTATGTAATTCCTTATTGCGATTTCCATGGCGATGAGCCTGCACTTTTTGTTCATCTTCTTTTTCCCCTTCCTTACTATTATTTTCACTATTAGAAACCGTTCCGTCTTCTTCTTCCTCTGGTTTCGTTTCATTATTAGTAACATTCTCCTCACTATTTTTCGTTGCCATAATAAATTCGCGCGCGTGTATGCTTTATATATACACACACCTTTCTACTACTCAACAATTTTAATTTTTGTAAAAAAAATGTCAGCCAGATGTGCCAAGTAATATCAGTACAATGTAATGATTATGGCATTGATCCTATATGTTAGTGCAACGGTTCCATGAATGTCATGGCATACCGTATTATA
>Ga0099797_100428_pt1 | contig 27044 bp, 37 predicted proteins | sample Uncmet_Sort48C_1_FD_89871 | JGI IMG/M metagenome (GOLD analysis project Ga0099797, IMG submission 89871) | Marine eukaryotic communities from CALCOFI LINE 67, Pacific Ocean - C012_Sort48C_1 | ecosystem: Environmental > Aquatic > Marine > Oceanic | place: Pacific Ocean: Monterey Bay | collected... | reverse complement strand
GCTCTCGCTCTTGCTGTCCTTGCGGCTCGACTTGTTCGGCTTCCACTTCAGTCTCGTTCGTCCCCGCCATCTCTCAGAACATCTGCTTCTAATCTTACATGTTTTTCATTTTAGCCTCATGATTAGCGCTCTTTGTCGGTCTTGAGCTCGTCGAAGAGTCAAGACCGCTTCGCCTGCCGCTTGATCCGCGCCTTCCTAGCAAATCAACCTGTCCTAGCACTCGCACTCGCTGCGCTGAACCGTCACTCGTCGTCCGCCGAGTTCGTCGTGCGGAAAAGGCCGAACAACGTCGCTTTCCCCCTCAATCACAACTTTTCACTCGGCGTCTTCGTGCCCTCGTCCCTGCCCTTGCTCAGGTTGATCGTCTCCGGGTTGTAGAAGAGCCGCTGAATCGTGTCGGGGCAGGTCTTGCAGTTGGCGCGAGTAAACACGACGTGCCACTTGCCCTGCAAAACATCAAGCGCTCATCAGCAGAGGCTCGGGTAAGGCGACGCCAGCTGCCTGCGTCACCTCTTGGCCTTCTTCTAGTTCTACCGGGCGGCCGCCGCCGCGCGATCTTTCTCTTTGGCACCTGGCTTCTTTTTTCCTTTCTTATCTTTTCAATTTCACATGTTCTTCGTCGCCTCGCTCGCGTCTGCCTTATCGACGATATCTGGACATAGTCTTTCAATAGCTTTCGCGTTCAGCACGCTCGTCGGCATAGCGCTCCTGTGCGACTCACCATCGACAAGCTGGTGTGGTGCGAACGCGAGCAGCAGTGCGGCTGCGCGTCGCAGGAACATCTTCACCTTTGACTTGACTTATTTATTATGCCCTCCCCTTTTAACCATGCATCACGGACAAACAAGCGAGCGTTCGATTTTCAGAAGTGAAAAAACACGTGTTCCATCTGTCACTATCTTCAGCACACACACACTTCAGCCCGGAAAAATCGTTCACACTTGGTTGGAAAAAACAGCCTATTCGATTCACACTACTACTCTGCGCCCTGTATTCAACTGGTTATGCATTATCTATGTAATGTTGCTCACGTCACGGTGAAGAGAATGAAAAGAAATATTCAATCTTGATGGTGTTGAAAAAATTAGACTGCATAAGTAAATTCACATATTGGATACTCGTAGAGCTTAGGCGCCGTCGAACTCGCTTGCATCCTCGTCCTCGCCGCGGTCCTCGCTAGCTTCGCTCGGCACAAGATCCTTGCTCGCCTGCACGACGGGTGCACGTGCAGCAGGCGCCGACAGCAGACTCGACGCCTCGATGCGCGCGCCAGCGGGCACCGTCGTGCTTGGCGATTGTGATGCCTTCGAAGACTGGATCAGGATGCCGCTGGGCGCGCTGCGCTCGTCGAACCAGCTGTCCGCGCTGTACCCCGAGTCCGCCTAACGGATGCGCAAGTTCACGTGCGCACCGGCAGGGATATTAATATTTTCGGCCAGCGGGGGGAGCGGCGCCTTCGGAATATTATACGCTTGCGCGGTCGGCTGTTGCACAGACTGCTGCGGCTGCTGCGTGGGCGGCGCGACTGCCCCACCGTACACAGCCTGTCCGAGCGGGGCGGCCTGGCCCTGCTGCTGCACGACCGGCGCGGCCTGCTGCTGAACAACTGGTGCCTGCTGTTGCACGATGGGCGCCTGCTGCTGAATGGGAGCGGACTGAACAACTGGTGCCTGCTGCTGAACGACGGGCGCTTGCTGCTGTTGCACGGGAGCTTGCTGTTGAACCGGAGCCTGTTGTTGTTGAACCGGCGCTTGCTGCTGCTGCTGAACCGGCGCCTGTGCCTGCGCCGCCGGCGGGGCCGCGCCTGACGCATGCGCCGGGGCCATGTGAGCTGCGTCCTGCGCGGGGACGACGTACGGGTTCACGTTCTGGTGCGGGGTACCACGCAGGTTCGTCGAAGCGGTGGCGACCTAGTTCACGTGTTCATAGACAAATTTTCGTTCAAATGTTTCTTCAATGTTTTTCTAACATTAGACACTCTTCATGAGAAGGTAGAATGATTGGAATCCTTTCTTTGAACACCCCACCGTATTCGAGTACTAACTAGACGAGATACTGTAGGCCAAACTGCCGAGTTGCAGTGTGTCATGAAAGTAGCCACATCTGTAAACAAAAGTGAACCCTGCAAGGTAAGTTCAGAGCCCGGCTACGTGTCACAAAAAACTTGAAAAAACTTTTAGGGATAAGAGCTAACCAAATCGCAACCACCATCGGTTTACCGTTGATGGTTGGAGGCGACACGCCGCCACCTGTATATTGCATCATGACCCCCGGTCAAACTTCGGCCCACGAAGCTCCGTGCCCAGAGCCAGACGCAGAGGGCGGCGGCGTGGGCGGCGGCGGCCCGCTCGCGGTGCCAGTTGGAGATAAAGGTGGATGACTACCACCATCGCCGTTCACGGGGCTGGCGGGGACCTGCGGCCGGTTATGCTGGTCGTCCACAGGGGGCATGGTAACCGGTGCGGTCTGCAAGAAATTGAATTTGTTAAGAGTCGATGAAGATTGAATTAATTTTCAATGTTTTCAAAATATATTATTCGTATTCCGTACAACGATCTCACCTGATGCTGCTCTTGCTCCGTCTGCAGGTAACTAGTCGGGGCGGCCGTCGTCATGCGCGATGTGCTGTGCGACTCCTGCGAAAAATTAGAAGAAGTAAGATAAAGGCAAAATGGAAGCATGGCACATGTTTCCTCATGTAATTCTTGCAGTGAAGCGAACACGGGTGCAAGTCGATACTTAGCAATTTACACGAGAAACTGAAGCGAGAAATGATCAAATCATAAAAAAAGATGAAGTATGTGATGTAAAGTAAAAGTAGGAGCGTCGGCTTCTAGCCTCACTTAAATTTTTGCAGTGAAGCGAACACGCGAGCATATCGAGTATTTGCAATTTACACGCGAAAGTGAAGCGAGAAATAGGATCTATTCAAAAAAGATGATGAAACAGATGTAGAGTTATTTGAACAACTCACCGTCTGAACGAAGTTGGTAGACTCCGACTCGGATTGTTCGGCTACTTCGCCCACAGTTTCAGACTTGGATTGTTGCTGTTCGCCTTCGCCCGCGGACTCCGCCTGTTGCAGCAGGGAAATCGCCTCCTGCACCAGCGACTGGTGCATGTTCTGCCCGCCGAGCTGCGGGTGGTGGGACAAAAGCTGCGCCTGCGCGTTTGCCACCATGACGTGATTGCAGAATCCCTCGCCCTCCGCGTTCACTGAAGTCAGGTCGCACGTGCAAGGTTCGTCTGTTGTGCAGTGCGCGTTTTGACAATCAGCGTCCTGCGTGCAGGCGTGACCTATGTTATGCAAGAAACATTAAGTTTAAGACCATGGTCAAGTGGTTTGCAGCATGAACCTGATCGAAGCCTTTCTTAAATGGTCACCAGATTGCACTCAGGATAGTGATTCATTAACTTGTTTCTGCATACATGTTTAAACCGAGTAGATTTCCGATATGTAATCTTAAATGTTCAATGCATGCACCCGCTACGGCAACGCTATCAAGCAAGCATTTTTAAAGGCGAAACCCAATCGTTTCCCGTACAAACCAAGGCCTTTATTCACTGAAGGTGAAGCTGCTACCAACTTTTTTTCGCCGCTTTCTCTGGCAGCCAAGCTGACCAGGCGCGTCCGTGTTCGTAGCCGTGCGCGTCGTCTCGACCAACTCCTGCGGGTGGTGCGTGGGCGGCGCCGGTTGCGCGCTGTGCGGCGGGGGCGCGTGCGCGCCGTGCGCAGCGCCGTGCGCCTGCGGAGCGGGCGGCGTCGGCGGCGGGGCGTGCGCGTGCGAGCTCTGCGGCTACGCATTCGCCGGATGCTGGTCATCGCCCCCTCAACAGGTGCCGTGTTCGCAACGATTAGAGTCGCAGTCTCGATCTTCTTGACACTGGTCTCCAGGCCCTTGCTTCACCGTTAGCAGCGAGTGGTGCGGCGGGGGCGGCGCGTTGTGCGCGGGCGGGGCACCGTGCGCCTGCGGAGCGGGCGGCGTCGGCGGCGTGGCGTGCGAGCTTTGCGGCTGCGCATTCGCCGGATGCTGGTCATCGCCCCCTCAACAGGTGCCGTGTTCGCAACGATTAGAGTCGCAGTCTCGATCTTCTTGACACTGGTCTCCAGGCCCTTGCTTCACCGTTAGCAGCGAGTGGTGCGGCGGGGGCGGCGCGTTGTGCGCGGGCGGGGCACCGTGCGATGCAGCGTGCGGTGGCGGCGGCCCGTGCGAAGTTGAGCTGGACGGATGCGTGGCAGCGTGAGGTGGCGGCGGCGCGTGCGCGCTCGACCCGTGCGCAGGCGTGGCGGCATGACCACTCGCGCTCGGCTTCGAAGCGGACACCGCGTTCACACCTGCGCTCGGGTGAGCGCGGGCGTCGGCCAGTTCGCGCTTCAGCTCCGCGATCTCGGCGTCCTTCTGGTGCGTGAATCAATCCAATGCATGAACAATTCCTTCGCCTTGGAGTAACTCGGTATGCTGCTGGTTACCAGCCGACGGCGGCGGAGGGGGTGCGGCATGGCCATGCGCTGCCGAAGCCGACGCCGAATCAGCAGTCGAACCCGGCGGCGGCGGCTCGTCCTGATCGTCCATGTCCTCAGGTGGATGGTCCGAGTCGTCATCGTCAGGAGGAACGTCACCCGGGACCTGAGGCGGACCGCCAGCCCCGTGTGCAGCTGCGGCCGGCGGTGGAGGCGGTGGCGCGCTCGCACTGCTCCCGTGTGCAGCCGCAGAAGGCGGTGGAGGCGGGGGCGCGTGCGTCGGCGGTGTGGGGCTGCTGCCGTGCGTCGGCGTCGGCGGCGGAACATCTGCGTCAGAGTCTCACTCTCACTCCGCTTGCGACGCCCCATCAACTTCGAGCAGCGACTGCACACTGTCGGTGTCGTCGGTGGACTCGGTTTCCGCATTCGACGCAAGTTCAGACTCCTTAGCCTTCGCCGCAGGCTTGGCATGTGCAGCGGGTTTCGCGTGGCTCTTGCTCTTCGCGTGACTCTTCGAGGCGGCAACCGGCTTTTGCTTCGGGTGCTGCTTCGCGTTCGGCTTCGGGGTTGCTTTGTGCGCCAGCTTGTGCCCCGGCGGAGTCGGGTGAGCATGAGCAGCGGGCGGCGGCGGTGCGTGGGCTTGTGGTTGCGCAGCCGGCGGTTCGTCAGCAGGCGGAGGCCCTTCGGGACCGGCAGATGGATGCGCTTCACCATCATCAATGGGGTCACCACCACAGCATTCGGGGACCGGATCATCATCACAGTTGCACTCTCCATCACCGGTCGGCGTCGCCCCCGCACCAGCGGCAGCAGGCGGGGCCTGGTCGGTACCCACGCAGTTTGGATCATCAGGATCGCAATCTGGATCACCCGGTTTCTAATTCGCCAGCAGCTCCGCCTTCTTCTGCGCCTTGTGGGACGCGGGCTTAGCAGCCGCCTTCGCAGGATGAGCATGAGCCGCAGGTTTCGGATGAGCAGCGGGCTTCGCGGGATGAGCCGCAGGCTTCGCAGGATGAGCAGCCGGTTTCGCCGGGTGCGCAGTGGGCTTCGCAGGATGAGCAGCTGGTTTCGCCTTCGGCGCCGGCGGGTGCGCGGCATGCGCCGCGGGCTTCGCCTTCGGAGGCGTTGCGGTCGCCTTGCGCATAAGTTTGTTCGCCTTGTTTTTCGGCGCAGCGTGCTTCACAGGTGCAGGTTGCGCCGGCTCGTCTTGCGCTTGATCCCCATCCTCAGCGATTTCGTCCTTGATGAAAGGAGCCTCTTTCTCAGCGGCCTCCACCCTTTTCTCAGCGGCCTCCATAGCCGGGTCCGCCGCGCCCTCCACCTGCTCGCCGTCGACGACCGCATCACCCGCCTTCACCGCCGGCGGACTAACGGCCGTAGGTTCACCAGCCTTCTTCGCTCAACTCTTCGGCGCCTGCTTCTGCGTCTGCTTGCTCGCGGCCACCGCCACGGGCTTGTGCGCGTTCTTGTTCGCCTTCTGCGCCTTCTTCGCGGGGGGAGCGGCCGCTGCAGTCTCAGCCTCCAAATCAGCAACCGCCTCCGGTGCGACATGTCAAGCCATCGCAATCTTCTCTGCTTCAGCACTTGCAGGCATCGCAGCCGCAGTCGCCTCACCGCTCTCGTCGACCTCAATCAGCGAGGACATCACCTGCTGTCGGCTCTCACGCCGCATGCGACGGGTCACCGGCGCAGCGTCTACGCCCAACGCGCCCGCCACCAGCGCCAGCGCAGGCGCGGCGAGCTTGCTGAAAGCGACCATCTCGCTCCTTCCTGAATGATTCTAAACTACTACGTACTTTTTTTTCTATCTGCTGTCTTCAGTTTTAAATTTCTCACGTTGGGATTGAAAAAACTACTTCTACTAGCACTCCCTACTATAGCTCACCAGCTAGCCTAGGGTTACATTGAAGATGATCATCATCAAGACGAGGTCACGTCTTCAACATACATGGATAAACGTTCTTCCCGTTCTCCTCCGACCACGCGGAGCCCCATATCATGATATAATTGATGAAATATTCCCTGGCGAACATTAAAATCAAATTCATCACCTCAACGTCATCGCAGTTTATCGTGATTCAGTTTCTGAAGACTTTTCGTTATTCACTTCAACCTCACTACTCGCAGTAGTAGCTTCGGCTTCCCCGGGCGGCGGCCCATTTCAGTTATAATCCGGAGTTCCACAATAACCCGTTACCTCAGTAGGACTGCCCAGCGTCGGACAAGTAGTTGGGTAAGTTTGTGGGTCCTACGTTATGCCAAAAAATGTTTGTGTTTTTTGGATGGCAGCAAGTGACACTAATGTATGAAAATGCCATAATGTGCAAAGCCAGAGTGCCATTTTCAAGCTGGTGTGAGACCGGCCCTACGCGAACTTAATAAGTTCATTCTTTTGAGCAGTATACGCTCAAGTGTCAATTGCACTCGTTTACCACGGAAAGAGCCTCGTTCTGACTAATGAAGGTACGGCTGAAGCACAACCATCGTGAGGTTCTTGCTGCCAGATTTTTTTGTCGATTTTCGCTGGCAGCAAAGAGGTCATCGATGCATTCCTGCGACAGCTTCCGCATCCTCGCTGCTTGATTCCCAAACATACAAATTTGCGGGGGTGTTCTAGCAGTGGTCACAATCCGCGTAGGGTACAATCAGCGTAGGCCTCCCATCTAATAAATGTTCCCTGAATCGAACGCTCAGAATCTCCTCCGTCGTGGTTTATTTGGGGGGGCGTCGAGAGAATAAAATAGTCAGTCTCTAGGACGCCAGAGCCTTGAATTTGAATCAGTGCTTGTTATCAACAAAAGTGCCCAGAGTTTCAAAGCCAAAACGACCAATTATGCATCACCCAGATGAGGGATAAAGCTTACGCCGATATACCCTACGCCGATCCAAACCAAGGTTGAAGGTGTCGTACGCTGGTTGCACTTCGTCAGCTGGTTGTTCTGCGTACAAATTTGTTTCACCTCGCTACCTGTACCTTCTTCGGTCTTCGACTTCGCCTAGGATTTAGACTTTGTAAGTTCAAGCTGTTCATCAGTCTTCTTTGGATCGCCAGCTTCGTCCACCTCGATCAAAGACAACGCCTGCTGCCGTGTCTCGCGTCGCATGCGGCGCGCGGTCGGCGCCGCGTCTACGCCTGCTGCACTTGAGAAACAAGCAAGCAGCGCTAACCCTACCAGCTTGCGTTTGGACGCCATCATCTCGCTCTTAACTTTTTATCATGCTGATCTAAAACTTTAAGTACTCAACAAATTTTCAAAATAAGGAGATGCAGATTGATAATGATGTTCCGTCCAGATACCCATAGTGAAAAGATACGAGGGATAGCAGCACAAAGTTTCCAATAATTTCATGAATGGCTTTTGATCCATGTGTTCTGGTGCGTGTTGACATCAAATCCACATTCAGACGTTCGTTATCGTATCGTATCGATGAAGGTAAACACGAGAGAAAAAGTAAAAGTCGTTGGTCATGGTAAGTCGTTATGTAATCGATTCGATCAACAACTTTAGATTTCTTCTTAATACCGGCCACCTCCACCCCAGCCGCCGCCGCCGCCGTAGCCCTTGCCGCCGCCACCGTAGTTCTTACCACCACCCCCGCCGTACTTGCCGCCGCCACCTCCGTAGTTGTTCTTTCCACCGCCACCGCCGAAGTTTTTACCTTTGTTGTTAGACATTTGGAAACCATTACCGCCACCGCCGCCGCCGTAGTTGTTTCCACCGCCGTTCCCGTAGCCGCCGCCGCCGCCGCCGCCACCGTAGCCGCCGCCACCGCCACGGTTGTTGTTCCTGCTACCGCCATCATCGAAGCCGGAGTAATCTCAGAAGCGGCCACGCTTGTTTCATCTGTTCATCGCCATAAATCACTCGTTGCTATCACCCTGGTCCTCGTCCTCGCCGTACCTCTGTCTTTTATATCCGCCGCCGCCGAAGCCGTTGTCATGCTTGCCCTTCCCCTTCCCCTTGCCGAAGCCCTTGCCGCCGCGGCCGCCGGAAGTGCCGCCAATAGTCGCCGCAGTACCTATGTGATGCCAGAGAAATTCAATAGAAGATTTTGGCAGCACGATCGTGGTCGTAAAGCTATGTGAATCCGATTGAAATCGCTCTAAGCATTGTATTTTTTTTACTGATGAGGGCCACTGACGTTCTATCTACATTCTTAAATACATGCCTCATACATGGCAGACATGCAGCCGGCACGATAACACGTATCACAGCAGTAGTCAGAAGTCATTATCCTAGGATTTTTGTTAAAGGACTGAAAAGCTTTCAACCTATACGTGCTGCCAACTTTTTCGCGCGTTTTTTTCTGGCAGCAAACAGTACCCGACTCCTCCATGACTTGATTTAAAAACGTCACTAAATCTCCGAGAAACTGCGTCGTCTGCTGATCGACGTTTGAAGACGAATCCATGCAGAAGTTTGCGAAGACGTGCTTCAGCGTGTTCCTGATCAGCCGAAACTGCTTTGCGTACTGGCCCGCGTTTAGCTTGATCCAATTATTGGCCAAACGGATTTCATTCGATCCATCGTCTTTCGAAACCTCGACGTCGCATCCCGCGAAAATCGCCATAATTGCTGGGTGGATCAGACTAAGAGTTAAGGAAATAAAATCATTCAAGATTCCGGAATCTAGACGTAGGTAAGCCCCTACCTACCTTGATTTGGGAAAGTCCTGAGAGATACTGATTCTCTAGATTCACACAATGTAAAAGCTTCAACTACCTCGGTTGTCAGATGTTCCGAAATACATGATTTTAGTTCTCACGCATGCTGCGGGTCTCAAACCACTGTTGAAAGTGCACTTTCAAGCGAGCTATGGGTGCATCATTTGTTGTATAACTGCTGTCCAAGGAATTCATGAAATCACGTGATGGATGGACTGCATTCAGCCATTAAGTGCACAATCTAATCTCAAACTGTGCTCAAAAATCAATTGTAACAGCCTCTTTCACTGACTTGTGAGAGGATTCAGAACCTCTTGGTCGTACCGGCTGCGAAGACGTGACTTGAGCCTGGTGACTTTTTCAAAGGCCTGCTTTTCCTAGATATCAATTTTTGTAACAGAAAGCTGGGAATATAGAAACAGGGCGGTCCCTTCCTACCTTGATTTCGTAGCGCTTACACTCGAGTATAGATTTCTGAATCTTGAATCATATTTTTTAGACTCACCTAATGGTCTTGCAGCTATAGCTCGACTCGACTTGAGTTAATTCTCCGTACAGCAACCATTCATCATTTGAAATAACGTCACCCGTGCCCCGCGTGGCGTAGTACCCCGTGCCCGGATGGGCTGACGCTTCGATTTTACCATTTTTTACCTCAAGTTGTTTTGCATGCCGCCCCGCCTTCTTCACTCACACGTTCGGGTACGTTCCCGCAACCAAAGACGCAATAATCGCCGGCACGTTCCCCGTGTTGCGACTTTGGAAGGAGCCGAGGCCGCCGAATCCGACGTCGGGCAGGTCTTGACGCAGTTTATGCTGCGCATCCGCCATCTGCTTCACGGTCTTCTCGATGAGGTTGTGTTCTCTGATGAACATGACGTCCGTGCCCTGCTTGGAGCCCTGGATGACGTTCAGCAAAGCGATGTGATCCGAGATGTACGGCAACGCAAGCTTCGCCTTATTAATACCGGACTCGTGCGGCACGAACCTGACGACTGGAGCTCAGTTGTCGTTGCCTTCGCCTCAACCGTCGGTTTTGATAATATCCTCGTTGCCCACGCCGGTCGCGTCGGCGATGGACGCCCCATTCCCGTTCGACGAAGAGCTCGACGAAGACCCACCGCCCAGCGGAATTCAGTTCGCGTTGTTCGGGTCGTTGAGGCCGAGCTGCTTCTGTGCGCCGCCCTGGAACGGGTCGCGGCAAAGGTGGATGGCGCCAACCACCGACAAAATATCATCGAGTACTCCAAAAAATCAAGCCCACATCACCGTCTTCGCCAGCGACGGCGGCAGAGTCGACTGGCTCAATCAGTTGCCCAGCGGCGTCAGCTTCTCCACGCCCTCGCCCTTCATCTTGACTCAGCCGATGTCCGCCAGCAGCTCAACCGCGTTCTTCACCCCAACCGGCTCCGGCGGGGTGGGGGCTTGGCCCAAGAATTCCGTAATTTTTCTATTAATACCGAGGCTCTCCAGCATCGCCTTCGCGTACAATCAAGTCTCCTCCAGCGGGCACCTTAATAATTCAGGTTCGGTAAATGCGTCCATGCCCGTCTCTCACCTGCCCTTGGAGAAGAGGTGAAAGCACAGTCCGTTCTGCGTCCGCCCGGCGCGACCCGCGCGCTGGTTCGCGCTTGCTTTGGAAATCCACGAAGTTGTCAGCGTAGCAACTTTCAGGTACGGATCATACGAAGTTTCTTTGGCGCGCCCGCAATCAATCACGTACTCGACGTCTGGCACCGTGATGGACGCCTCCGCAATATTGGTGGCTAAAACAATCCTCCTCTGCTTGGGGTCCAGCAGCGGGTCAAAAACTTCTTGTTGTTGCTCCATGGTGATGCCGCCGTGCAGGGGCTGGATCTTGAACTTCTTCTCGTCCAAATCAGCTTTAAGAATGGTCTGGCACTTCTCGATGTCGCCCCATCCAGTCATGAACACGAGGATTGCACCCGGGCTTTTATTGATCTCCAATTCCAATTTCTCCTTCTCGCCCTCCTTCTCGATCTTCTCGGCGCCGTCCTCCATCGAAGCAATCTCCTTGTCCAGCTCCTTCACCCTTCAGCCGTTCTCCTTCATACCCGCCTGAAACGTCTTGTCAATATAGAGAATCAGCGCCTCGATGATCGGGAAGTCGAACTGCAAACCTGATTGTTGTATGACATCCATTCTTTTGAGTCCATCTTGGAGCTCGTCCTTCTTCAATTTATCTTTCTTGATAAAAGGTTTCATGTGGTACGCCAGCCCCCAGTACCCGTCACTTCAACCCCCGGTTCTCTCCGATCCAAAAATCGTCCGCTTCCACTCCTTCTCGTCCATCATCAAACCCGCGGAAAGGATGCCAGGCCCGAGCCACTTCCTCAACCCGGGAATCTTCCACAGCGTCTTCACGATCTCGTCCAGGTGCAGCTGCGTCACTGGATACGTGCGGCCAGGGATGTGCACCTTGCTAGTCTTAAAGACATCGTCGCTGAAATAATTTGCAAATGTATCTAACTGGAGAGTCGCGCTCATCAGGATCAAACGCATATCCGGCCGCCGCCGCATCAGGTCGCGGATGAAAATCAAACTGAAGTCGGCCAGCTTGTCGCGCTCGTGCACCTCATCAAATACAATATGAGTCACACCTTTGAGTTCGGGATCGCTGAACAACTTCTTGCGCAGCATGCTCGTGGTGCAGAAGGTCAAACGCGCCATGTTCTGGTTGCGGCGCTCGTAGGGGACGTGGAAGCCGACGTCGCTGTCGTTGCCTCTGCCTCTCTCAGACTTCACCCGCATCGCCAGCGATTTCGCGGCGATCTGGCGGGGCTGCGCCACTAAAATTCTAGCATTGGGATTCGCGTCCAACAAAAACTGCGGCACCTGCGTACTCTTACCACACCCGGTCTCGCCGCTCAGGAGCACCACACGAGAATCCGTCACCTTCTTGCACACCTCGTCCCTGAGCTCCCAGGCCGGCAGCTTCTTCCTCGTATCTTTCAAAGCGTGCCTGTCGATCGAGCTGTTAATTTTCTCCACGTCCATCACGATATGGCTGAAGCCCAGCCCATCCCCTTCAACTGTTTCAGCCACGTAATCCGTCAACCCTCACGCGAAGGGGTCATCATCTTCTGGGCCCTCTTCAACCGGTGCATTAATCTGCCGGCAGATGTTCTCCAGCTGCCCGATCGCGGCGCCTGTGAATGGTTAATGAAAAAATGTCAAGGTAACTGATTGGAATCAACTAAGTGAAAGTCATTGATGAAAAGTTAAACTACTTACCACTCCCGCCCGGCTTGAGAAAGATCTCCGTCGGGCCGCCCTGGTTGCCCCGGATGCCTCACGCCGTCTGCCGCGTGCCGCCCGGGTCCGACACGTAGACTATAATCCTCCTGGTCCCTCAGTGCTGGTCGCCGTCGCTCCGCGTCCAGAGGCCGAAGCTCTCGGCCATCCTGTGCACGTACTTCCTGTCCGCCGACGAGAAAGAGGTCGGGAACTCCACCTTCGCGTCCTTGTCGGTATCTTTGAGCGCAGCGAGGTCGCTCAGCTGGCGGCTGATGTCGCGTCTGAAGCTCTCGGTCGTCATCTTGTTCTTGGGTTGATTATGTCTTCTTTTCTTCGTACTGATTATGTTTACTCTATATAACTTTCAGTTTAAAATTCTCTCGTCCCTAGATGAAGAAGTTATCAATTGAGCGCAAGTTTGATGTAAAATCGCAGTATTGAAATTCTCAAGCAAGATGGCTAGCAGAACGGCAGAACGTATGGAAGGAGCAAGAAGGCAGGCACAGACAAACAAAAGATGCAGCAAAGAAGATAAAATTGAAAGCTTCAAAACTCAAGCGTGTTCGTCGCATCGGAAAACATAAGTCGGGTACAACTTGTTGTTCATTGCTAGTTAGTTTACCTCTTACGCCTCCGCCGGCGCAGGCGCCGCCTCGCCCTCGGCAGCGGCCGGCGCCGCCTCGCCCTCAGCCGCCGGCGCAGCCTCACCGCCCTCGCCGGCCGCAGCGGCCTCGCCCTCCGCCGGTTTCTCAGCCACCTTCTCAACCTCAGACTCTGAAGACGTCGGCACCGCCTGCTTAACCTTCGTCGCCTTCCCCCGGCGCGCGCTCTCCTCCTCGCAATCAGCGAGAGTCGGAGGTTGCATGTCCTTATATAATTTCACTCTGCGCGGCCCACCGAAAACGTCAACCACTCCGTAGACCTTATTTCAAGGTTTCTCCACCGTCTTCGTCACCGTCTCTTTCGTCACGGTCGGATTCCCTTCTTCGTCCGGCGGTCCCTCCGTCTCCACCTCCTCAGTCACCTCCACCATCGAAGACGTCGGCATCTCGAACTTCTTACCTCACAAGGCCTCGTGCTCAGGTGGCGCAATCCGCACCACCTCGCACTTGTTCAGGAAGAGGATCTGAGAAAAATATTTTGAAAAATGAATTTAGTTAAACTTTGATATGAAGTGATTGAATGCCTAATATGAAATCGAATCGCTCACCAGCTCCCCCGTCGCCACCACCAGCTTGACGCCGACCATGTCGTAGCCACGCGGCAGGATTTCTGCAGCCCCGTTCCACGCCGTGTCCAGCTTCACGCCATTGTAGTAGCACTTCGCCTGGTAGCCGATCACGAAGCTGTTCGGTAAATCGCACGCGCGGCCTGATATTTCGAAACAAAATTTATTGAAATTTGAGTAGTCTTTTAGAGCAGCGATCGAGACATACCCCCTATTTTATCACTCCATAATTATTTGCAGTGACGAAACAGGGCTCCAGACAGGTGGCAGTAATTTTTTTGCAGTCCTAGCTATCTAAAACGGTGCGGAATTGATGGGATTAAGTACTTTAAGTCGAACTCTTTTGCAAGAGAAATGAAACGCAATGGTCGTCTTGAGCCATGTCAAACAAACGTGTTGGTACTGGTAGTGCTAGTGGTAGTGTACGTCTTACGTGAACTTCAAAACCACCTGTCCTTGCAGACGCGATTGTCGAAGCTCGAACGAATTTAATAAATCTATGAAGTCGAATAGAAGTGAAGATTGAATAAAGACTCACGCGGCATCTCGAAGCCCGGCTCCTGGGGGTCGCAGGTCGTAAATCCAACAGCTAAAGTCGGAATAAACCCGCTCAAGCAGTCCTCGATCTTCAACTCGAAGTAGTACGCCTCGGTTTCGTCCAATACGATTCGTTCCTTCGGCTCGGCAGGCGGTGCGATCGCGTCGGTCTCAGCGCCGGAGGCAGGTGCCGGATCATCATCCGGGGTTTTCGTCATCTTAACTTCACTAACTCCTTCGACAAATCAGATCTTGCACTTGTTGATGTTTCAGTTCTCCGTCTTCTGCACGGAGATGCACTCCCTCTTTTCTCAGTCGACTTTCTTCATTTCTTCCAAATCAAATTTTTGCTCCAGCCCATCCCCGATGCCCTTAAACCTAAGGAATTTTGTATCACCAGGGCGCGTCTCCAGGTCCACCGCCTCGCCCTCGGCGCCGGAGGCAGAGGCAGGGTCGGCCATTGTCTTGAAGATTCTCTTGAAGCTACTGTTAGTGTTACTCTATTGATTCTCTACCCCTATGGTATGAACGTAAAGTAGTAAGTTGAGATGTACATACGGATTCTGATAGGATATCGATTTGCATATTTCGTTCCCTGATACCCACGACGGTACGACACACACTTGAGAGCTCGCAAATCATGATCTTGATCATTCTATGTCACCAGCGTTTGCAATTCTGTATGAGTTCGAGTTCAAAATGTCAATCCTTATGTCAATGTCGTTAATTGGACTTAGTCCATAATGGCTCACTCTGGCAGATCCGCCTCATTCATAAAATTATCTGCCGGATTCGCCGAAGCCGACGGCCGTCATTTCGCCATCTTATTAGCTTTTGGACCTTTTTTTTTGCCCTTCTTGTTCACACTCGACGTCGCGTTCTCAGTAGTAGCAGATCAGTTGTTCTTGTTCAATTCCTCATCTTCCTGCTGCTCACCCTTATCTCCACCCCGCTCCCGCTCTTCCGGTCAGTCTCACACCACCGCGCTCTTCCTACTTAATGAAAGCTTGTCGCGCTCAGGGACGTAAGAATCACCCGGCTAACTTGCTGTCTCGTCTCACCACGCCTAGTCGTCTTGGTCTTCCTGCTCCACCTACTGTCATTTATCCTTTTTACTACCCTTCTTCTTTGCTTTGCCTTTCTTACCCTACTTGGCACCTTTCACATCTCAGTCACCCCCTCATCAAGGCAGGCTGCTCCGTCGCTATCGCTACACCACTCGAAGTTCCTCCGGCGGTTCTTCCTACCGCGAGTTCCGCTGCGCCTGCTCGGCTTCTTCTCACAAGGCGTCGAGGAGGTTCATCGCCGCCACCTCCCTAGGCGTCGGGTCGAATTTATACACGTCGAACAGGCTGGACATCTCAAGTTATTATTGAACTGACAAAGACAATTACAATTTCGAAAACTACTCTACACCAAGTAAGATGAAGATAAAGCTCTCTCAGCTCAACAGTAAATTCCAAGAACCCGTAAAACTCACAAGCACAACGGTCGTTCTTTTTTCAAGTCGAATGGATGATGAGATGGACAACACTTCATAACAAACAGGAGGGAAGCGATAGCGAAGGGAATCTAAAAAAATCATCACGTGTCTTTCCAAACAATGGTTTGTATTCATTTAGTCTTGTGGCGCCGCATACATCTCCGTCAGCTCCTTCGCGATTCTGTCGTGCTCCTCCCGATTCTCCTTGTACTGAATCGCCACATCGGGTCGCACCGCGTCGCCTTCGCCAAAAAAAGGTTCCCCCATCACGCTTCAGTACTCGCGTAGCGCCATCAACACATTACATGCTGGACTCCACCCATCCAGCGACAGCATGTCCGACTTGATTGTGCCAAGGGTTGGATCGACGTTGCAATGATATATTTTTGATGGGGACGGGTGCTTGAAGTACAGCCGCAAGGGTTTAAACGGATATTCAGTCGGGTACTCGACTCACAATTCGAACACTCCCTCCTCATAAGGCGTCCCCCGCAGTCAAACTCTACCGTCAATCCACGCCGTCCACTTCTTCACGTTTGTTTCACCAGGTTCGTCCTGCCTCACCGAAAACCCCGTGCTCTCGCTGTCCTTGTTGACCTGCTTCGCGTCCTTCTCAGTGCGCTTCTGCAGTCACACGCTCGGCGTCGTGTGGTCCCACCCGCCTTCCCTTCGAGCTTCTTCCTCGAGTTCCGCACCAACTTCCTCCGCAGCAGCTGCGAATCCCTCGCCCGGCGCCGCGTACAACAAAGTCCACTCGCGCGCGATCCTGTCGTGTTCGTCCCGGTTTTGAGTATACTGAATCGCTATTTCAGGGCGAAAAGTATCTAGCGGGTTGCACTCGGTCAGAATTCAGCTGTACCCCCGCAGCGCCAGCCCCAAATTCATCGCTGGCGACCACCCCGTGTCCGACAGCATCTCGAGGCTGATGTTGCCGCTGGTTTCGAAGACGTTGCAGTGGTAAATTTTATTTTCGATTCACATCCTCGGCGGCCTGAACGGGTAGTTCACCGGAAACACAACACTTACTTCGAATACTCCGCCCTCGTATGGCGAGCCCTTCAGAGCTATCCGCCCATCAATAAACGCAGTCCACTTGAAAAAATCGCTGTCTTTGTCCTCCGGTTTCTGCACCACCGAAAACCCCGTCACTCAGCTCTCCGCGTTCAGGGCTGCGGTTTCCTTCGCGATCCGTTTCATAGCCATCCTGAATCTTGCTTTTTCTCTTTCTGTTTCTACTTTTAACTGACAAGTTATATTTCAGATTCAACTGACACTGACTAAATTTATTATCGCTCAACTCTCGGCACAGACGGGGCGAAGACAATGTTTTTTGTTTCGATGGAACGTACAAAACTCAACAAAACGTACAGACAGCTGATTCCTGCGTGATTCGGTCAAGACTGTTTGTTGTCGGTCAATTCTTGAATAGATTTCACTTCGCTTCGCTGATTTGTTCCCAGAGGTTGATTGTAAACTGTGTTAATTAATCGTTAGACGCAAGTCCAGTTGTAGCTACCCTCCTTAGACTGTAGGAATTTCTTCACCCTCCAGGACGCGGACCGCGTCCTGCAGCGCGCTGATCTCCTCCTTCAGCCGCTCCAGCCGGCTCTTCTCCGCGGGTTCAGCCTGCTTGCCCACGCCGCACTCGCCTTGGAGCTGCTCGAGGTACCCATTCAAACGGTCAACTTCGCCCTTCAACGATTTCATGTCAAATTTAGAAGTCGTAACCGCATCCGCGCTGCTAGACAAAGACAGGTTGCTGTCAGCCAACTCTTTCTTCTTTCAATTGAGAGAGTTCTGCAGATCTCCGACAATGGTTTCAGCCCGGCCCTTCATCGCGCCCATCTCCTTCTTCATGTCCGCGATCAAACCAAGATAACTCTTCTTCGCGCCGACCAGCAGCTTCAGGAACTCGCGCTTTTTACCTGCCATCATCAATTCAGCTGACTGTTCAGCATCAAGAGTCGTCTCAGACTCAGTCGAAGTGGAAGTCGAAGTGGACGTCTTCTTCGAAGCCGTCTGCAGGAACAGCGCCGCCGCCGGAATTCAGAGGTCGAAGTGCTGCGCCGCCAAAGTGGTCGTCTTGCTCAGGATGGAGACGATCTTCTTGTAGTTTGCGAGGGTCTTGCCCATGTAGGTTTGGTCGTCACTTAGCATAGATTCGACGTCATACACCTCCTGCTGGCTCTGCACTACGTCAGCACTCGTCTTCTTGATCGTCTTCTGAAACACGCTCGCTTGGACCATTCAGTTTTTGCGCGATATCTTCGCTTTCGAAAATTCACCCTTCTTGTCCCGCAGCGTGTCCAAAGTCGATTTCTTCTCCGCAACACACCAGCTCGCGTGCCCTTGGTCGCCCGCGCTCTCCTTCTTCAGTTTCGAGATCATCGCGACGATTTCTCTGCGAACCATCTCCATCGGGTCCTCGCCCGCGCCTTGGTTGGTCTGCAGCAATTCTTCAGACTGATCAAGCGTGTCCAACGCCGTGTTCCTCGACAAGAAGTTTTTCAAGGCAGAGGTGCGCGTGCCGAGTTTGTCCGATCCGTTTTGGTTGTTCACGGAGAACATGTTCATGCCCATCTGCACGAACTCTCAAACAGCGGCGTGCTCTTCGGACTGTTCAGTCTCTTTGACCTCTTCCTGCACCTCTCAAGCAGCTTTTTCAGTCTGAAGCAGCCTAGCCTTCCGCCCGCTCTCTTCTCACTTCGCCAATCACTTGACCAGACTCTCACCTTTTTCAAGTTCCTTCCTGATCGACAGACGAACCTTGTTCAGCTTCTCAAATCAACCCATCGAGCTCTCGCACTCCTTCTCGATGCTCGAAGCTACATGCTGGTCCCGCTCCGCCACTTTTTTGTTCATGACAACCTGTCTTTCGAGCACATTACATTCAGACGTCTTCTCGTTCAGCTCAATCTGCTTCCTATTAATTCAGGATGGAAAATGAATATAGCATCGCTATTAACAAGTGCCTACACCAGCCTGTAATGCAAATGTCATGTTTCGTCGATGCATTTCTAGATTTCAAACCACTTACGATACCCGGGCTTCAGTGGATTATAAGGGAGCAAATACCAGGCACTATTGGCTAGCTTTAGCCCGTTGACAAAGAGTAACTCAGAGTGATTTTTATCCGACCCAAACGTGCGATTTGAAAGCGTCCGCCACGAGGCTCACAAACATACCGACTTGTTACCAAACAACTTTTTTTGCGATGATCCGCTCTGGCAGCTAGTGGTTCGTCTCCTCCTTCTCGCGCATGCCGTCCTCTTTCGCGACGTGCTTCTCAATCTGCGCCTTCAGCCTTCACTGCGTCTTCTTATAAGACCCGAGCAGGTCGTTCATCTGGCCCTCCAACTTTGACAATTTTCCCTTCAGCTTCATCACCGTCGGGTCCACGCTTCAAGCGTCCTTCGCAGCCTTCTTGTTCGCGTGCTTCTGTTCCGCCTTCTGGCTGCTGCTCTGTTAAACCTGCAAGAAGCTGCTCGCCGGCATATCTTCCAAGTCACCTAAAGTAAGTGCGGAGGCATCAGCTTTCTCCGACTCCTTATCCGACTCTCAAAGCGCCTGGTCGATCTCGCCCTCCGCATCTCAATCCGCACGGGCAGCAGCAGCATCTTGCGAGCTATCTAAAGCCTGCATACTCTCGATCAACGTCGTCTGCGCCAATCAGCTCTTCTTCTCTGCCTCCTTAACCGCCTCCTTCGTTTTAGCTATCGCTTTTTTGAGGCTCTCCTTCTCTTTGACGAACTTCGTCGCAAACTCCGCCTGCTCGCTCTGTACCCCCTTGATCGACGCGGCTGCAATTTGTTTGAATAACAATCAATAAAAATTCGATGAAACATAAATTTTGCAAATGAATTCTAAGGCGGATTTAGCAAATTCCTGAAGTAACCGTTACTTTTTCGCGCGAAAATTTCGCGTAACCGTTACTTTTTTGCACAGTCAGAAAAAAATTCATTTAGTTGCGTAGAAATGTTGGCGACCCGCAGAAAATTGCGAATTTATGCTCGAAATGCATGTTTTCGAAAATCGCTGCAACTAAATCTTTTTTCAAAATTTTCAAGTAGGGCACTTGCGTAGACTGGGACCAATTTTTGAATCTACTTGCGTGAATTTGACTCATTCAAATCACGCGTATTTGGAGCAGCGTGCCTCGTGTTTACAGCACTCAAAGGGACATTAATTTATCGCATCTTAGATGACAAATTTCGCAAAAATCGATCTGCGCAACTAAATTAATTTTTTTAAAACCTGCGTGACGTACATAATTTGTCGACTATACACGTCACGCAAAAAATTCCGTGCAACTAAATTAATTTTTTCCACAAACTGAAACAGTCAAAAAAGCAACCGTTACATCTTATTCTTGAACTTGAGTAAGTATAGCAAAAACTCACCAACGCCCTTCAAATCTGCGCCAACAGTAGCCAGCTGGCTCTTCAGCGACCCCGCAGCTGACTTACACTTCGTTATCTCGGCTTGTAATGTTTTGGTAGATCCTATCAGTTACGAGAGAAAGTGCGTAAAACTGTTGGCAACAAAACACTATGAAACACCCTGAATTCGCTTCTGTGTCACTAATTTTTTCGCATCCGCCATACCGGGTACCGGCGCATCAACTAAATGACAAATTTGGTGACATTCAGCCAGTTTTTCAACTTCAGCAAAAACTAACAAAAGTAACCTTGTTTGCAAAGCACAGAGCTTGACTCGCCTACGATCATGGGGAGGTTCGCAAAGCACTTGTTGCCGAATTATATTTTCGAACAATCCTGGCGACGGACGGATCCTGTAGCATCAGCGGCGGACGCACTCTTCTCCTTCACCATCTTACTGCACCACTTCTCCTTGGCAGCGGCGCGCGCGCGGTATTTCTTCTCGTTGTCTCACGCCGATGCGCGCAGGTTGTCCAGCACCCGCGTCACCTTCGTCAGATCCGAGAAGGTAGCGCCCGCCGCGGCCGCGCCCGCCGGCGCCAGGGCGAGCAGCGCCACCACCGCGCCTAGTAAAGCATTCGTGACCAGGCCGTAGTAAAATTCAACTTGAAGATTTAACCCCTCTGCAGTACCTCCACGACTTTGTCCAACAGACGGTTGTTTGGACTGTAGAGGGGTCCACAGTTCATGGTCATTCAATGACTTTTTCAATCTAAGCTCGAAAAACCCAATTCGTAAGTGGACACAAGCTTCACAATGCCGGTACGACTTGCTTGCTCAAACCCGTGTGAGATGTGTTCTAGCGCATGGATAAATATTGAAAGCGCACACTTTTGATTACTGTGAGACCTCTCATATCATCAGTTTCAGCCACTTCAGTTAGCCTGACGTTAATCATTGAGCAGAGGCTCAGTCTAACTGAAACGTTGGTAAACTTTATTCAATTTTTGTTAAGTTTAGCAATTTGAGGTACCGGCAGTTCTAAGGTGCTAATTTACATGATCCATGTAGAGATCCAGGATCATGTGCAAGACCTAAGTTTCTTGATTGTTTACCCCTCATCCCCTAAACCAATTGGACATCCGAAGAGAGTTCGTCGCTGCCTGCAAAGAGGTCAAATCACCAAGTTGTATTGTACTACGGTCCGGGATGAAAGTCTTTACTAACCGCGCCCGCGAGTCAGCGTAGCATGATTCACCTCACTCTCGACTACACTGCGTCTACGTTATCGTTCGTTTCGTATAAAAATAAATATTGTAATCAAAAAGCTCGCGGTCAGTTGATACATGAACTTGAACGGACTTATTTGGTGGACTCTAACGAACTTTCCCAGCTTTCGATTCAAGTAGTTGCTACTTCGACACACAGACGCGGATTTTATTGTTATTGATTTCTTCTAATTGCATCCTTCTATCGCTTTATTATCCCAGCACCAGCTAAACTTTATGCAATGGGTGTGCGCCGTAATCCCCCACATCAAGTGCGCATCAACGCCTTTCGTATGTACTAGACTACATGTTCTTGTTACATCTCGATTAATATCAGTATATTTTGAAGGCCAGAGCTACAGTCATCAAGCCTTGGAAAAGTTAAAGGTGCGAAACAATCACTCACAACTGCGCATCACCCCATTATCGTATGTACTAGACTACATGAACAAGAACATGTGACATCTCAATTAATATCAGTTAATTTTGAAGGCTAGAGCTACAGTCATCAAGACTTGGAAAAGTTAGAGATGCGAAACAATCACTCACAACTGCGCATCATCCCATTATCGTATGTACTAAAGTGCATATGAGATCTAAATACCAAATGATACTATTAGAGCACTATCTGTTAAACTTAAAGGTAAAGCACCCGCTTATGGAGTTTTGTCAAGTAGGTCGTTCAGCTGCAGACTATCCTTCGCCTCCTGCCAACCTGGCAGCGCCAGGTGCTCGATGAGGTCGACCTCCAGCACCGTGTCGAAATTATGCGCCGTAAGCTTCCCGTTCGCTATCATGGGTGGCTCGGCGCGCCGCCAACCATGTCCGCGCTTCCACGAGTCGTTGAGCACCTCGGCCGCCACCTTCCGCGCCACGCCGCGCACCCGGAAACGGCTGGGAAACACGATCGCCGTATAGTGGACGTGCCCATTCGGCAGGAGAGAGGGCTCCTACTCTTCGTCTTCACCAACCTCCTCGTTCACGTAGTGTCTTCCGTACTGAAGCACGCCAAGGAAGGACTTCAACTGCGGGCTGCTCGCGTCCACGTGGATGATGACCAGCTCTTTACAATCATGACCATCATGGTCGAAATGCCACTTCGGAAACGTCTGCGACCAAAATACGTCGTACGTGATCATTTCCGTCCCCGGGACGGCAGCTGCCGCCACGTCTGCCAGCTCGTCTGCCAGCTTACTGTCCCCGGTCACGCAATGGAAAAGTGTCAAGGGTTTTCTAGGCGCCAGCTCTCTCAGGGTGCGCTCGGTGTAAAATGGGCGTTTGTTGCCCCGGCCGACCTCCTCGAAGTTGAATTTCCAGCGCTAGTGGCCATCACTCCGACGCACGTTCAGCACGACACCCTAGGATACTAAAGGAGCTAACTGCTGGTCCGTCTCAGTGAGTCACTCCTACTCCTTTCTGAGCACGTCACTATCGTATTCTTCGTCATCAATTTCCCCTGCTTTGAGCGTCGACCAGCCGGCAGAGCCGTACAGTCGCGCCGCCTGCTCTAGTACCTCCCTGTAAAACGCGTCGTTTAAGACGCGAAACACGGCATCCTCACCCGCCCCGGGCGTCTTGCCCCCCCCGGTAACACGATCACTCTTAAACTGCTACGTGTACTGTGGGTTCATCGGAACGTCGGTCAGCGCGGCGCCCTCTGTCAACTGCCGCGCCATGAGCGCATTTATGTTATCCAGGTAAGATGGATGACCATATGCACTCGGCTCGGACAGGAGACTTGGGTCATTCTACTCAAGGCACTCCTCTGAAACTTTTCACACCTGGCCGTATTGTGGATGATAGAACGACCCTGCTCATCCCTCGTCCTTCACCGAAAGCTTTACCACCCATTTTCTCGATACTTCCAACTGTTTTACAAGCTCACCTGCTTCGGTCATCTTTTTCTGATCTTCAGGACAGCTACTTTTTACGCGTACCATCGATCCTAGTTTTAAATCACTTATCTTCAGAAAGCTCTTCCGACGGTTTGTGTCTAGATGTAAAGCTGCCACCTCAACTGTAGTAGCAACCCCTGCAAATGCGGCTACTCCTGCCATACGCGCCAAGCGACGCGCACAGCTGAGTCTTGATTTTGACTTCATTTTGGTGTTTACCACTAGGAAAATACTGCTTTTTCTAAATAAGGATGAGGTATTCAAACCTAATCTACTAAACAAAGATAGAGCAGATTAAAATTCAAAGTGGGAATGAGTTGTTGGTGTTGCAAAAAGTTTTATGCTTGCACAAAAGCAACTATTTCTGCGCTTATATATAGGCATATGGATATGCGTATACTTTTTTTGATGGAGTTGGAGGTTCTATGTCACTGCTAGAATGAATGTCGGGAGTTAAATATAGCGTAAATTGTCATAAATAGTTTCACATTTTCGAAAAACGTCCACTTGTTGACAGCCTGAATATTGTACGGACCTTTGGCGCGAACACACAAAGCTAAAGACAGATCAGAACAGATACTCAAACTAAATTTAGGTAGCACATGTAAGTTACGACTAAATCGATATCCAACCACATCAAACTCGTCATAATCACTCGACTAAAGATACTTCTGCATCAGCAGGCCGATGGCGACTCCTACAGCAAGAGCCGCCACCCCAACCGCCACCGCTCACATCGGCGGCGGCACGCCACCTCGTGCCGCTGGGACGCGCGGCGCACCAGCGGGCTTGTCGTCCTTCTTCAACAGCTTACTCTTGTCATCATCACCTTCACTCGGGCTGGGGCTGCTGCTGGCCGGGTCCTTCGGGTCATTCGCTTTTTTTTTGGCGTCATGTTTTTTTTTGGCTTCTTCAAGCTGCGCCAAAACCGTCTTGTTTCACGAAGAAGTCGCAGTTTACCCCGCCGCCTTCATCCGCTCGTCCACATATGCGGCGTCCACGTGCTCAAAAAGTCCGCCTTTGTCAAAATGTCATTTGAAGTACTTCTTGTTGTACGCCAGCGAGTTCTTCGCGAATTCCGCCTTCTCTCAATCGGTTGAAACCTTGCTGCCTGCGAACGGAATTTTCCCCAAAGTGTTGTCTGCGGGCTCGTACATAAACGACAAAATCCCTAATACGACCGTCCCCGTGCTCCACCCGGGGTCCCAGCTCTCCGGGTGGAAACTCGATATTGACAGGCAGAGCTTGGTGTTGGTTTCGAAACGCCCACTTGGCGTCAGCATCTGGATTTCAGGAGGTTTCATAGGATAGTCGCTTGGAAAAATCAGCTTCCCCAGGTACACGCCGCCCTTATAAGGTCACTCTGAAGGCGTAAGGACGTAAAACCACTCCAGCATGTTCTGCGGGTTCGGTTGGCACTCAATCCCGGGAGCAGCAGGCTCCTTCAGCAGCTTCAGGTGCTCTTTCTTGAGCCGCCTCGTTGCTACGGACATCTTTTCTTGTGAGATCTACCTTCACAACTTGATTTTTGATTATGAACAATACGTCTGTCTAAAATACCCCCACTACGTTTATTGGCTCTCACGAATATCACGCACTGCTACCACGATTTCCAACACAACGACGAAAGCAACAAGGCCAGGCAGCACGCGCGTCGTTCAATCACAGCATGGGAGTCAGCATCGTTTCAGTTGAGTCACACGGGACTTCAAAGCAAACTAACATATCTCTGCATACGGGCTTCAAAATAATGGTGGAGGTGGTAAGGTAAGGTAAATCATTCGGGGACCCTCGAAGATTTATTCGGAAAAATTCGAATCACTCACAGCGGTTACACATATTGTTCTAATTCGGTTCCTATGTGGAAAATCAAATCATGAAAAGCTTAAATGCCAATTCCCAACGTGGCTTCGCCTTCGGGACTCTCAGGTCCTCCACGCACACCGGTTCTTGTCCCAAGCCTATTACGCCGGCTATCCCTTGCAGCACTCCGTCGCCGCTCCCTGTCGTCACCGGGCGATAAAGTTTCCTCCTCTCACCGCCCCCGCACTCACTGCATCGAGTCCCTTACTCACCTCAATTCACTAACGCGATTTCTTCACTCAGGCGTGGTAGGAACATATCCTTGTGTTGGTGTGGCAGGCGCCGCAGACCCCGATAGAGGCGGCGGAATGGCAGAGCCCGTAGGTCACACCCTTGCCATAGGCGAACTCAGAGACAATCACGAGTTCGGATTGCTCGGCCCATTTCCAATTCCCTACATGTCTATGTTGATTTGCTGCAGATCCGCTTCAGTAACCGGCTGCCCCTCCGCTACACCAACCTGACTGCTATTGTCCCGCTCTACTGCGTCTGCACTCAGACTCTGGTTCTCCCTTCTAGCTGGCAGCCCACCCGCGTGGGTGCTCCCGCCACCTCATCGCAAATCGCGGGCGATTATCTACCTTTGATCAGCATCAACTGCGCGCGCCTCGTCGCCGGCGGAAGACTCGCTCATCCTATTGGATCCAAAGTCAGGACTGCTGTGGTTCATCGTCGAAAAACGCCCGGGTGCCGGTCGTGCCGGCTCAGGAGAAGGTGGTTCGCTCCCAACGAATCACGGCGCGCTCTCCACTCAGATGCTGACCATCTCCGCGCCGTCGCCACCGCCTCCTGCGCGAGTGCTCCCCCCGTCCGCGCTGCCAAACGTGCTCCCGGGTCAGCCGTACGTGTTCGCCTATGGGTTATCCCCCACTGGACCTCGCGTCTAATTCTCCAAAATCCGTCACAAGTTATCACTCAAGTTCGCGTTCGCCTCCGCCCTTCACATACTTTCAGCCCTACTTTCCTACTGCACCGCCTCCAGCTGTTCTCTTTCTCGTGCATCCCGTCACTCCCGCGTGCCAGGCGCGTGCCCTCAATGAGGTTGCACGCCCCCAGAGACAATATTCATCGACGGGTTCTACCGCATGTTCGCGATGCCCTCTTCTCAAGTGAAAATGGGAGCGCCGACAATAGTGTCCTGGAGCTCAAATTGCCTACTCCCGGCGAGCAAGTACTCCGACTGCCCCACCTCGATCTCTCCATCCGTCGCGAACAATAAAAAGCAGTAGTACGCCGTCACACTTCTGACACATAACCATAAGACCCATCAGAAGAGCATTAGGATGCTGATCACGGTATTCTTCCGCCGATCATACTGGTTCGCGTACTGCTCCCGGCACTCCACCGGCATGCTTCACTCATCTTCTGTTGGTCAAAATCTTTCCATGAGAATAGAAGCCCCCATCCAAAATATTTGCACGCAAATCAGGTAGTACACTCTTTTATAATAATTTTCGTCCCGCTGGAAGGGGCCGAGGAAGCACACCACCTTGCTGTGAACGAAAACTCCCATAATACAGACGATGCACGTAATGCCGCTCAGGACCGCGTAGATCGTGTAATTCGAGTGTCCTTCGTACCCGTGAGCGTCCCAGCACTTCTCCCTGTGCCTGTGCTCGACCATGTGCATCGTCGCACTGATTAAATAGAGCAGGAAGTACATGGAGTCGAACACGATGCACACGACTGACATGTTGTGCTGCTTCTGCATACTGGTTTGCGAAGGGACGCACATCTTGGGCGGCTATTCCTATATAAATATATTGCTATTAGTATTATCAACCACTCGGAAAACGAAAAGCCTGTATCTATTTCTACTATGGAAGGTGGAAGATCAACAGTTGGTGTGAAAAACAAATGAGATCAACAGTTGGCCCGACGAGCTGTCGGAAATAAAGCTAAAGAATTCCAGGGTGAACACACTGACATGTTTGTTGAATTTTTTTGAGCCGAGCATCAAGCGTTGACAAGCGACATAAGTTGTTAGGACGACGAACTTGCAAGT
>Ga0099797_100427_pt1 | contig 27082 bp, 22 predicted proteins | sample Uncmet_Sort48C_1_FD_89871 | JGI IMG/M metagenome (GOLD analysis project Ga0099797, IMG submission 89871) | Marine eukaryotic communities from CALCOFI LINE 67, Pacific Ocean - C012_Sort48C_1 | ecosystem: Environmental > Aquatic > Marine > Oceanic | place: Pacific Ocean: Monterey Bay | collected... | reverse complement strand
TGGTACTGGCGCTTTGACTGGCACTGGCACTGGCACTTTGACTTGCACTGGTACTGGCACTTTGACTTGCACTGGTACTGGCACTTTGACTTGCACCGGTACGGGTACTGGGACATGGGGTGGTACATGTACTGGTACTGGGACTTGCACCGGTACTGGTGCAGGTGTTAGTTTGTCATTTTGTTTTAATTTGGACATGACCTGTTGGCAGTTTATTTCTTTGGTGTCATCTAATTTGCAGTGCTTCTTGTAGTCATCCATTTCGAATTTTGCTCCTTCTTTTAGTGTGAGAACCGATGTTTCTTTCTGGTCTGGGTTTTCCTTGCAACTTGTGTATGTCAAAGTAGTAGGATATGACCAGTCAGTATCTTCTGCACAGTTTGGCTCTTCTTTAAGCTCATCCCAGATATCAATTATTTTTTGTCGAAAAACAATAGAAAGGCATGTCAGTGTAATTATGAACAAGGCAACGAAAAAGCCCCACATTATTTGTTTATGGTCATAAGAAAATTTTTGTGGAACTTTTTATGTTGTTTGTAAGTAAAATGTCAGAACCACAAGCATCGTTGTGTGTGTTCAAGCAATACACATCAGATGCAGTGAAGCCCACCTATCTTGCAGGGGCAGAAACGTTACAAGTTACCCTCACTGCCTCGTTATCTTTTATTACTGCGCTTGCCTGGAATGAGTTATTCAAATCTAGCTTTGAACACTTTGTAGGGTCGTTTTGGAGGAAAAGTCTATATCAGCTAATGTATGCAATTATTGTTACTTCATTTTTGTTCTTTTTTAATATTTGTGTTAGTAAGTGTGTTACTCAGATGAGAAGCAAAGCACAAATGAATATTATTTTAAAGAAAGATCAAGAGAAACAAAAAAATGAACAAACAAATGAACAAAAAAGTCAAAAATGAATGTAGGGGCCCCATCCAGTTTAAAAGGGAAGGCGCGCTGTGAGATCGCATCTCACGGTATCTCTTGATGGTGTCCTCCGTCCGTTGCAAGTCAGTGAACGTGCATCGCCCGAAGTTCAAAGCGCCGTTTCACCGAGCGAATATATGGGTCGCGTGGGATGTGTGGGCCGATGGCAAGAAGTGGACGCAGAAGTTCGATGGCGTTGTGAGCAAGCCTGACCGTCGCCGGCGTTCCGGCTGCATCACACCTGTCCGTAAAAAGCGCGGGGTGACCGTGGTGTATCATGCTGGCGATGTCCGTCGATCGGTCCTTACGTACGCGAATCAAGGAAGACTGTGGGACTACCGTGGTAAACATAAAGTCCATTGCACCGAGGTCATGGCAAAGAAGCGTGTCCGGCCTGTGCCGGACTTCATCACCGCTGGCGGTCATCTTCTTTCTGATGCCGAGCGTCGGGGGAGTTCGTACAAGTGTCCGTTTGTTTTCCCGTGCATCAGTGGGCTTCATGGCATGGGTCTCACGACTGAGTGCGACCTCGGTGCCGGTGTTGTGATCGTTCGCACTTGTTTCGACAAGATCCACGTCAACCAGTTCTACAAGAGACGAAGGGCGTACCTTGAACAGAATGGTGAGTCGATGCCACCGCTGCCGGTGTTCGAAGTAGAGGCGGGGTACGTGCTCTTCGACAATGTCTGGCTGAAGCACGATCCGGTCACTGGCAAAGCCTGCGTGCCAACATGGTACAACATCAACAGTGCCTCGTACGAGAACGGTGCGAATGTTGTTGTGACTATGGAGGAGTTGGGCAAGACCCAAGTTGTGGTGACGTTCAAGACAAACAGGGTAAGCACAAGAGACTTCTGATTAGCATGTTTAATCATGTTTAATCAAAATGAGTTGTTCTGCAGACAGTTGCTGCCAACGTAGAGTTCCGCTTCCCATATGACCCGAAAGACCCGTCGAAATACGAAGATGACGTCGAGGGCAGTGTTTGAGTTGCAATGATGAGATCCAATATATCACATATCACATGTGTCTTGTGTCTTTTGCAACTTCCCATTGTCAGGCAGCGGGAGTGCATTCTGCAGGACATTCGTTTGTCCGTAGATGTGTGGCTTTGGTGTTATGCTGTTAGGAAGCCTGTGACTGTGAATCCTCCAGGTTAGTGTGCGAATGTTGAATATCTGAATCATGCCTGAGTGCATAAATGTCCACAGTTCCACAATGCCATTGGAGCAGAGGGGCATTGTAAATGAACCACTTTTAAGGGATGCTCCTACTGCTTGAATGGGACATGCAAGGGAGGGTAAAGCGGACCATGTGTCAGTGTGTATATCGTAGACTTCAGCTGTGTCTGATGAAATCCCTTCACCTGCTATTGAGTAAATCTTTTCGAAGAGTAAACATATTGAGCACCATGGTCTCTTTGTTGTTGTTTGCCTCACATCCCGGAAGGTGTGATTTGACGTATCGAAGCACAAGAAAACTGGGTGGTGTAGGTCATTGGTGAACACTTTATTGTACTGAAATGAAATGCCAAAAATGAAGATTTCATGACCAACTGTTGCGGTTTGTGCATTCCATATTGGCAAAGGTAGCTGAACATTCAATGTCTTCCATGTGCCATTCTTGTAGATTTCAATTGTTTTTGATAGAGGCATCTGAGCAAAATATTCGCCAGCGTGACCACCAAACGAGATAAGATCCCTGTTCTTGCTCATTGCCAGTGCACATCTTCTCCGTGAGTGCGTCATACTTTTGAGCTTGGTGAATTTCTGTGTTGTGACATTGAAGAGTTCCGCACGGCGGCTATAATTCTGTGGCATCACGTGCCCCTGGTCCACTGAGTGGTGACTTCCTCCAGCCAAGTAAAGGATGGGATAGTCGCTTAGTAAAGATGCATCACTCAAGTCTCGGTCGAAATTATTTTGCCATAGAATATGCGAACCTGCTTGAAAGTCAATTATGGAGAACCGCTGCATCTGTTTGTTTACTGCCCGAAATTGTGTAACGAACAGTACATGTGAGCTGAACTGTGCACTTTTCTCCAGCAGTACCTTCAATGAGATGCACCTGAACGTGATGCATACACACTCGATTGTATGAATGCACCCAGTGCAATGGCGAATAATGGAGATCATCAAGCATTGAGGCAGCCTTTCGAGCATGTTCCAACGCAATGGAAAGTGTGCCATGTCGCAATTTGAAAAATGCGCGCCAAAACAAAAACGCCGCTGTTACTAAAAACGCAAACGCAGGTTTGGCGCGAGAAAGATGGAAGTTCTTCATGTTGAAGATATGCTGTTGAAGATTGCGACACATCTTGGTTACATCGAGCTAACTGTTCTTATTTGCGTGTCATGTACCTTCAAGAACTGGTTCGAGGCGAACAAGGGCGTCATATGCACGCGCATTCTGCGCCGTGAATACGATGGACAGAATGGCGATGATGTCGTGTCATGGCGAGACTGGGTGTGTGAGCAAGTCATAACACGCAATTGGCCCGCTTTCATTCTTCGGGTGTTGATGCAAGGGAAATGTTTCGACGTGCTAGCTAAGCTAGACAAAAGGACCCATCAGTTCTCAACCCTCCTTGCGTGTGCAGTGTCGAAATGTCATCGTACCACTGTGCAGTGTCTCCTTGACGGGAAGGCGGATGTAAACGGAATCGTGCATTGCAACTGGACTCGTGCACAAACGACAAGTGCTCTCCGAGTATCCATTCGCAGTCAGGACCTTGTCATTGTCAAGATACTTGTGGAACACAAAGCTGACATCCATGCCACAGATGTTGAAGGAAGGGTTGCACTACACTTTGCATCATTGCATGATCAGGGCGGTGGCATTGTGAACTTTCTTGTCAGGAGTGGAGCATGTGTCGACGCATTGGACAATCGTGATCGGCAGGCTATTCATTATGCATCCAAGCATGACAGTGAGGAGGCTGTGTATGTGTTGGTGCAGCACCGTGCAAACTTGAATGCAAGAGAAAGCATGCATGGATATACACCACTGCACCTTGCATGTCAACATAGCAGCACAGGTGCAATTGAAGCACTTCTTGCAAGCGGATGTGATGCTGATGCAGTGTCATATAACTTAACCAAACCACTGCACAATGTTTGCTGCATCAAGGCAGCAAAACTTGTATTGCCAATCTGCGATGTGAACTCAATGACGCGGGCTGGCTATGTTCCGCTGCATTTCTTTGCAATTCGATGTGAAAGTGAACTTGTGAGGCTTGCTCTGAATGCATCGGCGGATGTCAATGCACGAGATGATCTGGGTATGAATGCACTTCAACTGTCGATCCAGCATCGTGCAGCATCATGTGCAGTTGTGAGGACACTCATCGAAGCCAAATCCGATCTGCATGCATTTGGAGAAAGTGAGTCCGTTCTGGATCTTGCACACATACACAACTGTCACATAGATGTTATAAGAATCATTGAGAATGCAACCCAAACGAATAAAATATGATAAAAAAATGTGTGTGTTTTTGTTAATGGAACTTGAAGAAGTCAATGACTGGGAATTGGAAGTGCAAAAAAACCAATTTTCGGGAGATTATGCCCATGTTGTTATCAGGCAGCGGGATAAGCCCGGCAGGTTTGCGGCGTGTGTCATCCAAAATGGAAAACATTCAAACGCGTATTGTGCACTGGAAAAGAGAATTGACAGTGGAGTAGAAAAAGACTACCTAATTACATCATTTTATTACGATGATGTGGCAACGACAATCATACACATATACACACGGCCAACACGAATGTGTTTCCATTTGGAGATAAAGAACAATCGTTTAACTGTATGTGCCACGGATGGTCATGCTATCTCAGGCGACACAGTCTTCACAACACATGCCAGTTTTATGATGGACAATGGTTATCCTCTTGTGCCATCCACAATTGAACAGCAAGATGGGTTTGTGTTGCGAACCAGTGCACATTCAGAAGACGATTATGGGACTACTATGGAACGTAATATTCTTGTACAGACAAACTGGCAGTCACCTGCATTGTTTTATATTCGAGTGACATCTACAGAAGCCCCTGAAATTCCAACAGATGTTTCGGAACTAAGACCAACCGATGCAATGGGATTACCTGCTAAGTATCGCGCAGTTTTTGATCATAATGTTGAGCAAACAGTAACATTTTTTGGATCATACAACCCTGATGTTTATGTTGTTTCGATAAGTGTTGTTGGTGTGAATTCAGCAACAGCACGTGTAATTTTTTCATCTGCCTACCGATCCAGTGCAGGTGCACTTGGCACAGACAACACATTCATCTTTACATATAAGGCACTCTCATCAGAAGTCGAAGGTGTTCGGTTTTTGTTCACATTAAGCACTTCCGCAGAAGATGCCATCATCCAGACACCGCAAAGCATTTGCACCATTCAAAAAGAAGAAATTTTCATATTCCCTTCGCCAGTTGGTACTGCACGCAATCCTGATATTGTTGCAGCAGGTGAAGATGTTCAAATGACAACAACCTTCAGTGTTGCTGATCACTGTCTACTAACCGATGTCACTGTTTTTGATTTGGAAGTTTCGTACTTTGAAGGGTCCACGCCCATCACAAATGCATACACTTCAAGTGAAGTTACAATTGAGAATAACACAATGAGGTATGACATTATTAGTGTTGTAGACACAGTATACGTCGCTGCATACCAATTGCAACTGGGTAGTTTAAATCACCCTGAGAATGGGCATTATGAATGGATTGCTGATCCCATGACAGGGTCACCTTTAAGTGAGGCGCACATATACACCTTACCACTTATTAGTTTTCCGACAGGGCAGCTTGCACATGTACACAGGGCCAGTGACTTTACTCTGTTTTTAAATACACCTGATAACACAAAGAGGAATTTCATCAAGGATGTCACAATTCATCAGGGTGGTGACCCAGCACTTTCGTTGAAGCCAACATACACATTTGACATGAATGAGTCTTTGGCGTCCATAACAGTACAGCTCAAGGAAGGTACGGTACTACAGACCAAGCAAGATGTAATAGTTGACATCGACATGCAAATAAGAGATGCACCAGGGATTGATAGTGACTACAGGATACATTTGGTGAGCAAGGAAATACCTGAGGCCCAAATCAGACAAACACAATTGCCAACGGTTATTAGCAGCCTGATTTCTTCGGATTTGAGCATTATGGAATACCGTGCGGTGTATGGTTACAGTGTCAATATGGTTGTGACATTTGGAGATGGTGATTCGGAGTACGTGGTTGTGTCAGAAATAAGGACATCAACTAATCCCCCGCACGTATTTTTGGCAAGTAGCGACGAGAACTGGGGTGTGGTACAAAACCAAGTAACATTCAAGTATACATGCAACACAATGTTACCACATGACCTTATATTTGTGGTGAGTGGGCCAGGCAATGTGACGCAAGGTGTTAGCACATCCATTGCATCTGGGACGTCCTTTACTGCGAATCACATATTGACTTTCCCCCAAAATGTGCCGAGGTATTCACTGATTGATGGAAGCAGTGCCATAACCGATACTTCACTTTATGAGTTTCCTGCTGTTTCAGTCCCTGCAAGCGAACGTGCACATTTGCACGTTGCAAGTGACGTTATGGTCACACTTACACCAGCACTTGGTAGTAACCAGTACACATATGTTACTGCAGTTACATTGAGGCAAGGTAATGGGGAAGGTATTGATGACATTGAGCTCCAGAGATCGCAAGGGGAAATAGTTATTTCATCAGGTGGCATTCAGTTGAAAGATGTGGTACTTGTGACAGCAGCCAATGTGTATGTTGACATCAAGATGCAAACCCACGTGAATCATGACCCAGTTGTTATCAATCCTGGTGGAGTGGCCTTGCCTTCTTCACAGGTTTATGAGACGAATCTTCCTGAAAGTTTCAGTTTACAAACAGCAACTGCACTAGTTGGTGGTGGTATGGTTGTTGTTGGGCATGAGGTTAGCATGAAGGTGACCTTTGGTGGTGGGGATACTGATCATGTTTCGTTATTGAATATCTTTTCCGAAATTGAAGGTGTACAGTATCCTGTTTCCACTGTCCAGCAAAACTTGCCTGAAAGTGGGGAAATTAATTTCAATTACACAGCAAGCACACCCAACCTGCATAAGCTGCAGTTTGTTGTGGCTGGACCACCAGTTGGAGTGCAGAGTCCAACTGTCCGTGACACAAAGACATTCGAGTTTACAATTGCTGCTTCTAAGATATTGTCGTTCCCTGCTGTAGCTACCACAGTTCTGTACACATATGATGCAAGTTCATCTCAGTATGAGCCAACCAATCTTGTTGCTGAAGGTGACACAGTTACATTGATCAGTGATCTTGGATTTGAAGTGCCAAGTGGGACGGCAGTGGGATGGTCCTCAGACACAAATGTTGTGGGTGTTCTTCATGATGGGTTGGATAAAGGTGATGTGTCAGTTTCGTTTAATGAGCTTAATACAAGCAGCCTTCGGCACTTGCAATACACCCTTGCATCTGTCGAGAAAGGCACATACCAAGTGAAGTTCACACTGTATTACGGCGCAGTATCGCAAAGCTACGATCTGTCGGTCATGAATTCCAGCCATGTGTGCCATTTCCCTGATGATTTACAATACAATCCTACTGATGGGTTCATTGCAGTGAAGGATAGGGTGCTGGATGAAAGCATTGTTCTGACACTAACCGACGATGGGTCAAGTGCATTTGACAGTGGCTTCCTTGACTCATTTGTCCGAAACATCCGGATTAAAAATGACATTAGTAGTGAAGGGGTGTTGATTGATGCAGCCAACTGGATATCTGACATTTCAAATTCAACAGTATCCATAAGCGATATCACAATAACAAGTACATCGCCAATTTTTGCTGTTGAAATGTACATCCGGTCAGGATACTCACAAACAATTGAAAAGGAGGCAAAGGACATAATTCGGGTAATTAAATTGCCGACATCCTTCAAGTCAATCACTGCACATACAAAATATAACATCCCAGATGGATATCAAGCCGTCAAAGATAAGGTAATTGATCAGGTTGTCACATTCGAATCATCAAATGTGGACTGGGAGTATGTGAATGTTACAAGAATTGACAAAACTTCCGAAGCAGGGTTCTTCACAAGTGCCACTGCTCTGAACAATCAGTACTCAATTGAGTTTCCATATGCACATACAGGTGGTGATGAAACTTTGACATTTCATTTGGAAGGTCCTGGTACAACACAAATATTACAGGCAAATGCACACAGCATTCTGGACAGCAATGTTCTTGCATTCCCTATAGCTGATCAGCTCGGTAGATCTCCGGATAAGTATGTGTTGGGATCCAGTGTTGTTGTCACAAAGAGCTTCACATTTGATGGTGTGTATGGTGGTATAGAGCACTCATTGATAACTGCAACAGTCACAGAACCCGATGGTACGGATGTTGAAGTGAATGTATTTGACATACAGGCAACAACAAATAACCCAAGCTTCAAGTACACTATTCCAGATGTAAAATTGGGCACTTATACTGCAAGTATCAACATGTACTATGTTAATGATTCAGGTCTTTTAAGTGATACGTCCAGTCTTCATGCTTCAACATACGACACTTACACAGACACCCCTGATATTGCTGCTGGGATCTATACATACCCAGACACTTTGCGTGCACCACCTGCCGATGCCAGCTTCTCCAGTATTGTAGGAGGAGTACCAAATGACCACATTATCATAAAAGATGTTGCCAATAATCTTGAATTTACACTTGAGGGGGGTGAAAGCTTTGAAAAGGAGTTCATACACCAGTGTACACTCACACAAGATGGTGTTGCAAGTGTGTTCCCAATATCTGAATCAGCTTCAACAGGAAAGTGCACCGTGAATACAGCAGATCAAAAGGTAACTTTGCATGATGTGGTACTTACAACAATAAATGGTGTCAATGTGACAGTTGATATGCGTGTGAACGGGTACCCACCAATTGACAGTCCTCATAAAGTCCCGCAACCACCACTGTCAATATCAGCAAGTGAGATTCGTGAAATCCGTCTGCCACTTAGCTCTAGTTTAGAATCGCACAGTGAAACAGGTCTTCCTGCAAATTTCCTTGCGGTTGTGGGGGAAGATGTGAAAGTTGTTGTTAAATTGGCAGGTCATCTTGTGAATGGTGAATCAATGGTGGTTGACTACAACAGTACCAGTATTCCTGTTGATGAAAACAACAATGCAGTGGACTATGAGCATGTGAACATGTCTCTTAGTGGAGACATTACAGGACCTGAATTATCCCTGAGTGATCAATATGATTACACATTCACATACAAGGCTGAGGATGATACTGTAAAAAATTTCGACCTCAATATCACTGGTCCTGGAGGTTTGGCATCAGTATTCAACAGTCAGATTCCCACAGGGCAGATTTACACATTCCCTCATTCACTAGCAGTTACAAAGATGAAACGGACAACGCAAGTGGGACTTGGTGATAAGTTGAGGATAGAATGTGCTTTCAGTGAACTGCATTCATCCCTGACATTCAGTGCAAATTCCATAATTATTAATGGTATTGCAGGTGATGTCACACTGGTAAGCTTTGCCAATGACACTATTGTATTTGAGATAGATCCAATTGAACTGAGACAATACAAAGCTCAACTTCACATTGTAATTGGTACAATAACACGCCAGTACGATATTGCAGACAGCTCAATCACAGCACTTGCAGTAAGCGAGAATGTGTCAAGGTACATATGGAGTGATGGTGCCTATAATGGAGGCACATCGAATGCTGATAGTGCACTTTCTGGTCATTTACATGTGCAAGCTGATTTATCAACAAGTACAGCATTTGCAACACCCATATGGGATTGCGAAGTTTCAAATAAAGGGCTTCAGTTTGAGAATGTTGGCGATTACCTTATATGGCGTGAAACGACAGGAAAGACCTTTGAAAGCCTGAATTATTACCAGACATCTGCATCATACACACATGCTACAGTTGTACAGCTGTGGGGCACAAATACAGTATCATCCGACACCAAGCCAAGTGAAGGGGATTGGACCTTCATTGGGCACTTTCAAATTGGTGAGAATGATGATGCGCGTGGTGAAAGAACTGCAAGGTACTACAGCAGTTCTGGTCCAGATGACACATCGTTCAGCACGCCCAATTGGAATACTGCATTTCATGCTGCCAATCCTGCTATTGCACCTTCATCAAGTAGTGGCGAGTTTCTTATTTGGGCAGTTGTCGTTACAGATTTCCTTGCCACTGCAACTAAATCGCCCATATTCGGAAGGATAAGCATTAATGCTAGTGTTGCAAGCAGTCTTGGTGAGACAGAAACAAAGACACTTCCTGAGACAACATCAGGGGTACTTACATACGGACCCACACCAATTCTGGTTGGTTTGTCCGAAATCTACGAATGGCCAACATTTGCAGTGAAGAGTGGTGGCATAATGACATACACTCCAACAGACTTTGAGCTTTCCCTCAATGGTACTGTTTCAGGAGATCTGCGAATAACAGCAGTGAAACTGGAACAGAGTGGTACAGCAGACGTGAATATTGAATCCAGCAAAATTGCATTGTCAGGGAACACACTAACGATAGGTGACCTGTACCTTGTCACTGATACAGATGTCAAACTGGTTGTAACAATGACACTGGATACATCCAATGGGTATGTGTATGAACATGTTGCCAGACAGAGCACAGGTGAAGCATACATAGACATTCCAGCAGAAAGTATTATCACAGTTACCTTCCCTACCACAGTTACTTTGGCAGGATCAAAATCGGGTACGTCACTTCCATCTGGGTATTATGCAGTGGTAGATAATGCTGTGGATGTGTCTGTCACATTTACTGATGGAGATGAAGTGAATATAAAGAGTGTTGATAGCATTGCAGTTGCATCTGGCACTAGAAGCAATTTAGTTCTTCATAGTCCAACTATTCCCATGGATCAACGTACAACTATGTTTCCATACACGTACACTGAAGATGTGAATTTTGAGTTTGTTGTTGAATTCAATGGACGGGAGCATGTGATCGTGTATACACCAACTGAAAATGTGTTGTCATTCCCGACACTTGCTGGCAAGGCAAGTTCAGGAGTTGAAGGGGGGAATGCATCTGTGGACGTAACATACAACAGCACATATGCAGCAGATATCACAAGCACACCTGATTGGTTGCAGGTATCAGTTGTTACACTCGATCAAGGAGAAGCCAGTAATACAAGTTTTGTGAATACTATTGGCACACCGCATGCATCAGTACTTTCATTTGACATTATGGGCATAAGTATATCTGAATACAAAGGATCTTACACATTCACTCTTCTTGGGTTGTTTACACAGACCCAAAGTAATGTGGTTGTGTTGGCTGTATCAGATATTTACCTGTTTCCTACCAGTCTATCACTGGTTGGCAGTCCAGTGTATCTCCTTCAACAAGAAAAAGGAGGGTCATTTGACATCCACATTCAGGGAGACAACCCTGATAGCATGAACAGCACGAAGATTAAATCGAGTGAGGAATCATCCAACCTAGTGTGGGAAACAAGCCCAAATGTGTCACGGTACATATGGAGTGATGGATCTGCAACTGATAGTAATCTTCTTGGTCGTTTGACTCTAAACCCTGATAATTCGCTAAATGCACCACCAATATGGGATACTGATGCGAATAATAGAGGGGTCAAACTATATGATGGCGATTACCTGATATGGTGTGAAGCAACAGTGAAGACTTTCGAAAGCCTGAATTATTACCAGACAACGTCGTCCTATGCACATGCTGCACTTGTGCAGCTGTGGGGCACAAATACAGTATCATCCGACACAAAGCCAACTGAGAATGGTTGGACTTTCATTGGACACTTTCAACTTGGGGAGAATGACGATGCCCGTGGATCAAGAATTGGAAGGTACTACAGCAGTTCTGGTCCTGATGACACATCATTTAGCACACCAAGTGTTTCCACTCCATTCAATGTGCTCAATCCAGCAACAGCACCCTCGTCAAGTAGTGGCGAGTTTGGCATTTGGGCAGTTGTGGTGACAGATTTACTTGGATCAGCCGTTGCATCATGTGTGTTTGGAAGAATAAGTATTAATGATAGTGTATCAGAATCCTTGGAGGACACTGAAACATCAACTTTGGGTGCAACACTTTCATTTGCTCAAGTAAGACCACGTCGTTATCCTGATATTTTGCAAGGGTCAGGATTGTCGTTCACACAGTCGGGCTATACTGCCACTTTGACAGTAGATGAAGATAAATTGTGGACTGATTACAATGTCACGACGTATGTCACCTTTGTATATGGTGGTGTTTCGAAGATGCTGGAACTATCGATGCCACCTGAGCGGATTGAACCACCCAATGTCAGAATTGCAAGTTCACCATGGGGTTTGGATGAAGAACCATATAGAAAACTTCCGTTGTCATATTTGGAAGTTGCTGTGAGCGGGTCTGAAATGCCTTTAACTAAAGAATACCAGCCTATGGATATCCGGTATGGTTCGGGCACAACAATCACAGGAACACATGGTAAAGTTTACTGGCGTCAATGGGGCAAGTGGTTCAATGAGATTAGTATAGTGAATGATACTGAAAGAACAAGAAGATACTGGTACATCCGTCCAGGGTACAATCAGCCAGTGACAATCAAAACAGGGCGGCCGACTAGCGGTCGAAGAGAATCGATTGATGTGTGGGAAATAGACTACCTGGACGAAGTGCCAACTATAGACCTGGTCAAGTCTGGGACTTTAAGCTATTTTGGCGACCTGCCAGAATATCAGGCACTGGGCTATACTCCAGGTCATGGGAAAACATTCAAAAACGCGTTTTCACCATTATATTTTGTGCCTATAGGTTCCCAAAATGATTTTTGTCCAGGGGGTCTAGAAGCAGGAGATCCTCGCAGGCCTTTGCCATTTCCTGATGGAAGTACACGGCGTGTTTTGGGTCGAATGAGTTATGCGAACAGAAGTCAAAATAATGATGACTTCAACCATACATTCCATATTGGGTTTGGTGTAATTGATTCACCAACAGTATGGTATGAGATGGCTATTTATGACCCAGTGAGCAAGACTGTACTGCCCACTGCAGATCAGGTAACACTCACAGATCACACAAAGTGGTATATGGTACATCAAACATTCTATAACAACACTGACACATCATATATTGACATATCATATCCTGGAATAAGTGGACCATGGATACCGTATGACACTTATGGGTTTTCAAGTACACTAAATAATATTGCTTTGGGCGCCTCACTCTTTGGAGACACATATTCAGGTGGTCATCATTGGCTTGTGAAGAGGACCCCTCATGATGCCACCACATATATGTATGATGAGTCGGCCTATAGTAACGCTACAGATGCTAGGACTCGAGTTAGATCATGGACAACTAATGAATACACACCTGCTTTGAGTACATATACACATAACGTCCCATCAGGTCTTACACAGAATACTTATTTGGCAGACCATGAGTACAATGTGATATTTCTGAAATGGCAGCATGCTGCCACTGATGGAGTGATTTATTCGCATGACAAGGACGGGGAAACAGGCGATGGATCGAAGAGTCCCTATTTGGAATCAATTTATTCTGAAGGAAATGTTTATGGAATTAATTGCAACTTCGGAGAGTGGATGAACCATATTACATTCTCATATTCAGGAACACCACAAGTCAACATGATTATCTACAATGATTTGACGAATATATATTGTCTTTTGTCGATTGATGGTGGAGCAACGTGGCAGACAGATCAGCAGACAAGGAATGGGTCCATTTTCATTGCTGGTGCTCACCGAATGTATCGAAATGATGCCTTTCAAGTTGAACACCTGTGGTATGCTTCGGATTCAGACACACTTTTGGTGGGAGTAGAAGCACTAAAAAGGTTTTACAATGCCTAATGTTGTAACATAAGATCATAAAAAATATATTTCATGTAGTACAATGATTTTGACAGAGTTTGATGAAGGGTACCTTGTTTACTTGGTGAACAATGTAACGGAGCAGCTTCTAGCGCGTTTTGAGGTGAAGGAAGATATGCTAGAGTATTTGTGGAAGCTAAGTACAGAGGCTGGCTTCTGTGACTGTTGACTGGTTTTTGATGAAAACAGAAGGGCTGACCACCCCACTCCCCTGAAAGCACACGCAAGGTTCCAGAGGATTTGGGAACGAATTTTATTCCATTGTGGCCCAAGTTGGTTATAGACTGTCAGCAATGGAGGTCCCACGCGTGTGCATTCAGTTGGTCTCGGTGGCAATGGAGGACTCGCGGCGGACCGTGGGCATGGAGGACTCGCGGCGGACCATGGCAATGGAGGACTCGCGGCGGACCGTGACGTCATCGATCCCGTCGGCCGATGCCTCCTCCCCTGTGCGCATCAGGTCGTTTTCTTTGCGCATCGCCTTGTCGACGGCAGAGATCACGTCACCCCTGTGGGTGTTGACCACTGACTGGATGTCCCTGAGAGCCGCAACTGCCTCAGGCACATTCACTGAACCGTATATGAGCAGCTCGGCGCACCACAGCTGCGCAAGCCGGGACGGAAGTTTCGGGTGGAAGGTCATGGCGTCATCCCAGACTTCTTCGAACTTCTCCAGATCGCGACTATCGAGGAGATGATCAAGAAGCAGCTTGAGCACTGGCTTTGCATCAGTGCGATCCTTCATGAAGGCTTCCACAGTCAACTGGGCGCGGGTGGAGTATTTGATCCAGTGCAGGTACGGGTCCTTTTCCTCGGCGTTGTCCTCGGCGACGAGCTTGTCGACGTGCGATGCCATGCGCGCCGCCATGTCTGTCTGATGAGCAGGAGAAAGCACTTAGCGTTCGCCGTGTGCCATATTTATAAGAGCTCGCGAAAACCTATGCCAAAATAGGGCGCGTTGTGCGGCCACAAACATTTAATACTGCAACATTTTTGAACAGTGGAACATTTTGGAAGCAAGCAGCTGCAATGCACCAGGGAGGTCGACGGAAGACTCGAACCAGGCCTAAGCTCAGGCCTGGTTTGCAATGGGGTGACTTAGCAGACAAATTCATGAAATGTTTTGGAGTACCAGCAGTCATTATCGTCGGCGTCAATGGTACCACCGTTATCGTCGCGGATGTCACAACCGGGTTATGGTGCGGCCCGTGGGCGACGTGGACGCGTATCGGATACGTCGCGTGGGCTGCCGTCCTCTGCGGTCTTCTTCTCTGTGTTGTCAGTGAATACATTCACAACCTTGGTTTCCCCATGACTGCACAGCGTGAAACGGTATTCGCGATTGCGTTCGCGGTCAGACGATATGTCAATCGCGTCAATCGTGTGCGTATGGGCCTTGTTTTCTCGGTTCTTCTTGGCATGAAGTACTTCGGAACTGGTCACATGGTCTTGCTTGAAGTGTGCTCCATAATGGTCAATGTCTTGCACACAATAATGGTCTTGGTTGTCGCAGCGAAAGTGTACTTGTGCACACGGCCCTTACTGCGTACAGAAAAAATATGTGTGTCAAAGAAAAAATGAACAAGAGCCAAGGAAAGGCAATGGTTCATATGCAACGAGCATTGCAGTTTGGTACAGAATTGCAGGATCTCCCACCACAAGCAAAATTGATGCTCGTCAAGCAGGCCACAGATGGAATGCTGGATGTGGACAAGCTCTCTCGCGTGAACAGAGAATTTTTTGTTATGCTTGAAGATGCAAGACGGCTGTACTATGCATGGCAAAATGGAAGGACAATTACAGATTCAGATGTTCGTAAAGGCCTTGCATTTTCTGAACTTCTGTTCTGTTATGCCCCCGATCATATTCAACGAAATGTCCATATTGCCAGGGGTATGTTAGAGAGGGACCCAAAAGCACTTCATCGGTGTATGGATGTTCTCTTTGAAATTGATGATGGATATAAACTTGCCACGGATAAAGACGGCTTTATTGCCACTCATTTTCCTCATGTAATGCACTCGGTATATGATCACCATCGTGTGAATAGGGACCCATATTTTGTTCAAAGCCCCGAGATTAATTCAGATCTTCCTGCCAATGAATGGCCATCCGCATATCCCGGGCGTTATACCAAGTACGAATTTTATAGACGAAAAGAATTCATACGCAGGTTGGTAAACCAGGTGTACATGGAATTAAAAATTGAAGATATTGATGCTTTTGAGGACCCAACCAATCCACAGCCAACATTCTTTGATTATCATGCAAAATTGACTCAAATGGAAATTCAAAGGATAACCATCCACAGCCCTGACAGTTGGTCATGGGGTACATATGATCCTTATGCAAAGCAGTGCCTTGCTCAGATGGTACTTGTGCCTATCTATCAGGAAAGGGCTGTAGACCGCATTTCATGGCATGTTCAGATGTTTCCTGAACATGACGAATTTCCAGACCGTAATGATGTCCCAACTGAAGTACAGCTCAGAAAAATTGTAGTGCATGCCTCATTGGAAGGAGAATGGGTCTCCGAGCAACACAAGATAGATACTCATAAGGCAATGCAAGATATATTGAAACGGTCAGTGAAGCGTGCCGTTGGCTATTGGTACGAAGAAGCGCTTCCCACCTGTCCACCTTTTCCACGTGATCTGATGCCACTAGCGACAAAAATAAACCTGAATCTCGAAATGGCAGGTACAACATATGAAAATGAATATGAATCAGATGAATACGAAACAGATGAAGATGAATCTGAATTGGACGATGACAATTAAAAGTCATACAACTATGAAAAAGGGAAAATATTTTTGTAAGAACATGCAGGATGTTGTTAAGGAGTTGTCTGAGCTGCGCTATAGTCGTACACGTCTTGTAAAACAGCAGAATTCCATAAAAACAAGGTTGGATGAAACAGACGAGCTCATTTCTCACAATACAAGTGAAGTAGAGAGGGTTATTGCGCAGATATCAACATGTGATGTACTGACTGAATTGAAGGGTGGTAACCTTAGTGTTGACGAATGCCTGATGTTGCTTGATAGGACTAAGATTTGGGAATATATGCAAGAGGATGGTCACAAGGAGCAACTTGATGGGGTGTTCAATGCAAATGCGCCAAATAAGGGTATAACCCAATTTTTCAATCCACCATGTGAATGGTTTATTGAAGGGATCAAAATGCCAATGTTCAAAGCAGAGGACAAATGGGAGGTCACATGGAAGTACATGAATGCTTTCACACCAACTTCGTTGCACATTGATTTGACTGAAGAGAACGAAGAAGGAAGTGGAACCATGAAATTGTTTGGTTGTGACACTGAAACAGAATCACTGATTCAAAGTTGCAGTTTCAAGGTGCATACCAATTTGCTGTGCTTTGATCAATATGACAAGTACCGACTTTCAGTGGAAGGATGGAGCAGTAAAGGGTGGGTATGTCAAATTGTTCTGAAATGAAGGCTTTTATGGCCCAACATAAAATGTATTTCAGAACAATAATGGTTGTTTATGCGGACATGTGTGCTGATCTGATGCATATGGGACATGTGAGAATGTTGCAAACAGCAAAGGATCTAGCATGCAAGATGAATATGCCTTTGATGGTTGGTGTGCATGGTTCTGAAAGCATTGCAACTTACAAAAGAGTTCCAATTTTATCATTGGAGGAGCGTTTATCTATGGTGGCTGCATGCAGATATGTGGATGAAGTGTTGGCTAATGCTCCACTGATTATAACGAAAGAATTCATGACAAAGCACAATATTCAAATGGTTGTACATGCACATAAAGAGGGTGATCTGACATACAATGAAATGTACAAAGTGCCCATTCTGATGGGTCGCTTTCAAAGGCTAAATTATACAGACTCTATAAGTACCACAGACATAATCCAGAGATGTAAGAATTGTTGAGTGCACATGCATTGACACTCATGCTTTACTTTTTTCCTGTTTTAATCGTTGGTCTGGAGTCATGTTCATAAATGTTTCTGTGTCTGCCTTTTGGTTTTTTAATGCATCTTGGGCCTTCTTTTGCTCTTCTTCTACATTATCCAGAGCCTGGTGTAACTTTTTACTTTCGTCATTTGGATTTTCTTTTACAAAGTCAGATACAAGCTTCAGTTTTTTTTTATATGCATTTATGATTTCTTCATCATTTGCTTTCTTCTCATTAATGTCATTAAAGGTTTTAAGCAATGAATCATATGTTTTATCTTTGTTTACTTTGTCTCTATTGCAGGCTTTTAGATCATCCACACATTTGCTCATTTTCGATTGCACATCCTTCAATTGTTCATCCTGTTTGTAGGTTGCTTGTCCTACTGGTGCTTCTGATTTTCCAGCACCTTCACTTTGTTTATTCTCAGTTTTTGTAGTATCACCTTCGCTTTTCGTACCTTTTTTTGGTTTCTTCCAAAACATACCAAAACCAAGGTCTTGTTGTTGAGCCATGAGTTCTTGTGCTCTTTGCATATGTGCAAGTGCCTTTCGTTGACGCGAGTCCATTTTTCTTGTTACAAACATTTTTTTTGAAACATTATAATTCATTTAATAATTAAGGTGGTGTATGGGAGTGCGCCAGTCCCCATATGCACGTTCCAGGTAAGCCTCGCCAGCACAGAGTAGCAAATGGCCCTTAAAATTCACAAGCTTGCGACTATTCCATATGAAATCAACAGGGCATGGGTTTGGAGTGTGTTTGCCAAGCTGACAGAAATTGTTGATTGAAATGAAATCGATGTCAACATATACAGCTGATTTTACCAGTGTTACAAAGTGACCCTTCCGCCATGTTTTCGAGATTTTATACCCAGCACTTTCAAGCTCAGGGAGAACGTTCTGTAAGAATTGTAGACGGTTATCTTTCAAGATGATGCAGTCCACATCATCATCATAGGGGATGACTGCACCATCACGCACAATTCCAAGTGCAGTTCCCTCGGAAAACATTACATCCACACCATAGCGTTTGCATGCATAATGAACATCGAGGATGCACTGTTCTGCCTCTTTCTGATCAATTTGGATGGCTTTTGTCATGAACATACCTTTCATGGCACCATTCATGATGCAGTCATACATATTGAATTTCAGGTTCGAATCCCCGCTCCATGCAACAGGGCAGAATAGCACAAAGATAAGGAGTGTTAGTGCTATCGCAGAAGGAACAATGACGTGCCACATTTCCTTTTCACAAAACATTTTTTTGCAATTGTGTCTAATTGTCTGCGGGAGCTGAGATGGGCTGCAAGAGGTACACAGGAGTGTCATCTTCGGCATACTTCTCGAAATCCACATCAAATAGTGCCTCATCTGTGCCTTTGGTCACCTATTGTTCTTTTAGATCACGTAAACCGTAAGCCCTACCCGAAAACAATAAATCAAGCACAAACAAAAAGGAAACGAACCTGCAGAACCAGGCGTGGCGCTGTGCCGCCAATGTGCATGCAGTGGATTGCCCCCATAACTTGGAACATGCTCTCCTTATTCAAGGTGAAGCCTGCTGTGTCGACTGCCACTATTCTGCCATCGATCATAGCGAGTTCGTATCCGCTTAGCCTGATCCGGTTCCGTGTTGTCGATGGTTCTAAATGCCAGTACGTCCTCACGGCCTTCGCCTTCACGTCCTTTGTGTAATGCGCCCTGTCGTAAGAGTGTAGCAGGAGGTTTAGCTCATTTACAACCCTGTCAGTGACGACAATTTCATCGGATGTGGCATCAATATCCTCGGCACTGATAAAACTGATCAAGCACTGCAGTGATGACTGCGTGATGACGCCGGATCTTGTCTGATTTGTGACCCAATCCACAATAACGCGTGACATACTATTGGTATTGAGTGCGCCATCTTGACCGCGTGCAGCTACATAAACACGCCTGGCGTCCTTTGTGATGGCGGCATGCGCGATGCCGATCGCGACCAGGAATCTCCGGATCCTCGCGACTGTGGTCATTGCAAGCAGGCAGAGTGAATCCGGAGATTTCAAATAAAAAGGCGGCAACATTTTTTTCATTGGCAGCTATTTTGTGTTTTTCGGGATCTTCCAGTCTGAACCATACAGGTATTCTAAGTAATGCTCGCCTGGTACCATGTATGTTTCTCCTCAGAGTGTAATAGGGTACATATTCTGTAGGTATGGGATAATGCAGTCACATGTGCCACAGTTTGCCGCAGCTGTGCGTGCAGCCATGCATTCCCCATCAGGTGAAACCACATCCACATCAAGACGTTCCCAGTTACGACTGAATGACATGAATGTTCCGTTTTGTAAATCCCAGTCCAGTGTAAACCCTTTTCTTTTTAGTTCTGGAATTACCTCTTCATTGAACTGCTGGAGATCAGAACACCACATGCCAATGTCCACATCGTCATCATGCAGTATAAAGTCACCCTCTCTGATAGCACCAAGTGCTGTACCTTCAGAGATCCAGAAAGGTACAGGACCCATGGCACTCTTGAATTCTTTCAAGTTTTGGTCACATACATCGCGATCAAGTGGAACATGGAAGCCCCAATGTTTTAGCTTTAAAATGGCATTCTTTGATGTATTTGCGAGTGAAAATGTGTGATGTCCCTTCCATGGGAGTTGTATACAGAGCAGAATCACAAACACTATTGTGAATACACCAAAGCCAGTGACTGCTTCTCTCATTTGTGTATGCATGAGAAAAAGTTGATAAAAAAATAATAGAGAGAATTTGTTTATTGAATGATTAACATTAATGGGTTGAATTGGGGTTTATCAAACCCTGTACTCCACAACCCTATTTTCAATATTAGAGTACGATTTGTACTGATACCCCAGTGTTGGGTTTACTGCATACCACTTGTCATGTTGAAGTTGTTTCCAGCATATATCAAGGCAGAGATCATGAGGCGGTTTTTTCTTCAAATGACCTGTCTTTGCATAGGTATTCTCCCACAATGCCAATAGAACAGGTACGTATACTTTCTTGATCAAATAAGCAGATGCAGTCTGACTGTGGATAACCTTGTGTATGTATTTAAAACTCGTAGGTTTAGTTTTCCCATTTACAGCCAGAAGAATGACATTCCATTCAATACATGTACTCAGAGCTTGCTGCAACAAGAATTGCACCTCTCTATTTTCACCTTTGAAGGTGAAATCATCTTCACATATAAGAGCAAACTCATTGTCATCATACAAACACATCTTTAACACTTTTATATGAGATTGTATACACCCAAGTATTCCGATTTTATGTTCAACAGCTGGCACTCTCACAATACCATCACATTGGATCTTTTGCATCTCTCTCAAAAAATGTGCATTTCGATCAGTTCTATTATCAATGTTGATATAATATACAAGAAATGGAGCTGAAAAAGACACAAAATCAGGTGGTACATGTGTAATTTTCTTCCTGTGTGCATAGATACCTGCAATCAATGCAATCAAGATCATGAAAGCAAACGCACATAACATATGTGCCATGTTTGGGAACATTCTTTGTTGTGTTGTCAAGATTTTTTTGAAATCATTGCATGATGGCATGGGGTACTGTACTGTTTTGTATTTTTCAGAATTTTCAGCCTAAATGGTATTCATGAGCTCAAACATTGGGTAATATTATGTGACAAAAATCCTAAGAATATTCACCATGGGCATTAAAAATTATTTGTTTAATAGAATACAAAATGGAATCGATGCTTGAGTGGGGTATTTGTATGTGCATTATTATTGTTGTTTTAACATGCGTGTGCATACAGTTCTTTACAAGAACATGGCATAAGAAACAAAGCAGACATATTTTACAACACTGTGGATTTCCAGTGACAGAAGAGCATGTCAAGCAAGTATATCCAATACGTGTCCAAATCATGCAGCGTGTGGATAGGTTGATGAAGGATATATCATGCCAGTACATAGTTGATCAGGGTAATCTACTGGCAATTACAAGAGGGGAGTATATTGCACATGATGATGACTTGGATATACGTACATTTGAACACCACAAATTAAAGAAATACGTGGCAGATCTCCCACACGGTGACCTTGGCATTTGGAAGAAATTCAATCCACACCGATGCAAAACACTTCCATGTATAAGACCTTGGCAAAAAGAAAAGAAATTTGAAGTGCGAAAAGACGCAAAACATGGGCTGCTTCTGGCAAAGCATCCGCATCTTCCCTCCGAAGATGGTTATATTGCACTGCTTGACTTTGAACATGATGAACTCCAATACCTTCAGCCTGTGGCATCACAAGCAGGCATCACTGGCTGTGTATATGGCTACCAAGTTGACATTGTACCAAGCAGTTGTGCAAGTGAAATCTGGGGACAGATTGATCATGCATTTCAAAATGGCCTGCAGTATACAAAGTACTTTGATACCTGGGTTCCCATACCACACCTGCAAGATACACATGCACATTTAACTAAACTCTATGGTAAAGATTGGCATATATGTGATAAACCATCACAATTTGACCAACCCATATTGTAATGCACCTATATTGTAGCTTCAAATGAAAGAGCCTCATTTATATATGCATCAGAACAAGGCTATGTTCGAACTGACATGGCTACTTCCAATTGTTTGTGTGAAATATTTCTGAGGTCTTGGCCTTTTGGCGTATTAGTGTACTAAATTTGTTTCTTGTTTTAGTATGTCGATAGATATTCACTTTTTCAGACCAAGCAGACATCCAAGTATCAAGAGGCATATTGATGGGTAGTAAACTCAGTAGTTTGTGAGCCCCTTTCAAAGTGATCAAATAGCTGTGGGTCAATGCAAATTCTTTCACCTTGTAAATATCAGAGTTTATACGTGTGCCAATATTGCCAGTATGCATCCAGAACCCCAACAAAAAAATATCCCAATCAGCTGGAACGTATGTGAGTTGAGTTGCAATTGTAGCCAGAAGGTTATTTTTAATTGCGATGGCATCATCTTCCAATACCATTGTCACTGGTATGTTTTCTTCAACAATTTGTCTCCAGATAAAATAATGACTCAAAATACAACCGATCTCACCAGGTGACATTTTCACAATCTCACTTCGTCCTCTTTTCCACTTGCCCTTATCCCACCGTTCTTCAATTACCCCATCACTTACCAGGCTAGTGTAATCATATGTTGCACCATGGATACCAGGGTATCTTGTAACAAAATGTTTCAATTGTGGATGTTTGCTGATTAATTCCCATCGCCTTTTACCTTCGTTTGTATCCACTAAATTAATGACAAGGCATGTTTCAAAAGGCAGCTGTTCTGGCTGTGTTTCTGGCTGTTGTTCACGCTGTGTAATTACTAGTGGTAAAATCAGCACAAAAATTAAAATGCAAACAAGAAGTATTATCTGTTTTGTAATTGTTTTCATTTGTTATAAAAAAGATAAATATGTTGTATACATTTAAATGGGCAGTACTAGCATCTGTGTAAAGCTCCCAAATCTTGGAAGGGGTCATACGCAAAATCATTTCAACAAGACGTACAGAATTGCAACGACTACTACAACCATAAGAAACAAGGCAATATACAGGGATTTTCTGGATTTTCTTTTGGCGCCATGATAGGTAGAGACATACAGAGGGTGACGGTAAGTATAAATATCCAACATTTGCACTTGCATGTTTGTAGCATGAGCTGCCCAGAGCTCACATGCCCATTTATATTCAAAAGTCAATGGCCAGTCCTTTTTTTCTTCTGAAAAGTAGTGACCCGTGTCTACCCATGCACTTACACGGAAAATACCTGGACTTAAGCTGAAAGCGGGCCACAATTCTAGGGAAACCTGGCCTTTCTCACACTCTTTTGCAACCTCCTGGAAGTTTCTTGCTTGCCGGACTTTGACTCTGATCCCCTGTATAACCTGTTCCTTACCATACCAAGGGTTATCACTTTGAGTTGCGTGGCTGTGAATACCACAAAGATTCACATCAATGACTCTTTGATCTGACATGACTCTCATTGCATCAACCAGAAATGGTCTCTTTACAATCCATGAGTCTTCCCAGTGCACCCAAAACTCATAATCACCAATGTGCGATAAAATAAGATTCAGACTTTTCGCCTGCCCCCAGTCCTTCTCTTTCTTTACCACAAATTCAACCTCGGGAAATTCAAACCGAACATTGTTGTAGAGCTTATTGTGCTTGCAATGATCAACCAATACCAGCACTTTAGAAAAGGTACTTAAAGGCTCAAATTTCATTATTGATCTTAGAACATGACACATCATCTTTTTTCGTTTATGTACAGTGGTCATCGTCAGCATAATCATTGTTATTTATTTGTTTGAAAGACATTTGTTTGTATTGATATTAATTGGGCTCTTAAGTTTATGGAGGTTGTCACTGACATGGAGCGACTGTACGTGCTACATTTGATGGAGAAAGGTGATGATGTAGAGGAAGGGGCACTATATGGAGCGATGCTGCTTCACACTTTTTGCAACAAAAAAATCACAGTAACGTGCCCGCATTGTCACTGTAGAAGTAGTGTGGAAGTAGTGCAAGGGGTACCACGGAGGCGGTTAGTGTGGGACTCCACAGAATTGTCAGTACATTGCCCAGGCTGTATGTGTTAATAGACACAATCAACAACAAAGACTGCAGCAACCCTAATAACCAGTTTTATCATTTTATCAATGAAAAGAGATTTAAGTGGCAAAAAATTTCAAATAGATGATAATTGCAACGATGGCAAGTATACCTATGGTTGTGCTGACTGCAAGGAACTTGTAGCTATATTCGGGTGGTGATGCTGTGTTGCCAATAGATGAGGTCTTGCTGTTTTGTTTGAAAAGTCTTGGGTGTACATCAAATGCTTTTGGTATTTTTTTCAGGTAGTTGTCCCATTGATCATTCCACTTCATATGAAGAATGTACTCGGCACCTGCCCTTGAGGCAATGTATGCATTGGTACATGCACCAGATCCCTTGTATATATGTATATCCAAAACACTTTGAATTTTGAGTGTTGGTCGTACTGGTGGAAAGTGTGCATAGCAGGGTGACAGGTTGATAAAATTGAATTCACCTGCCCTTTCTCTCAGCTCAGCCACAAGTCTGTGATATTTCGTAACTTCAGACAGGTCAGGGATATCATTGTCATCCTCAAAAACAACTGCACACTGTTCATCACTGTCAAGTAGGGCCTGGCAAGCAGTTCGATGGGACATGGCACATGCCAGTGCGCCTCTTGTTGCTTTCCATGTTTGGGAAACAAACTCAGGTTCTTCTGCTATCTCGGCAGGCAGTGTAACATCAGTGTAGACTGGCACCACTCCTAGAGTCTCAAAGAACATCTCACAGTCCATGCGACGGTGAGGAAGGCATATGCAGTATACAGCCATGCCTATGATCAATGATATTTGTAATATAACCATAATAAAATTATAAATCCAATTATCATCCAACCCAATTATCCAGATTCAATGCTAACATCTATAGATCCCACAAGACAGCAGAATTCCCTAAAAAACACAATTTAATTTTAAGGACTGTTTTACAGTTCTTATTGATTTGTTTTATGAAGTAGATGTATCTTGACATGTCATTTTTTATTTCAATATGTGTCAATTCCAAACGTGACACCAATTCACAACAACAACGATGACATCTACAAGGGTACACACTGCAAACTGAAAACTAATAAGCAAAGCATGACTGTGTCATCCTTGCCATCCCAGAACGCAACACCAAGTTTCTGTCAGGCAGTAAATATACTATCAATCATTAGAGGATGAAAAAAATCTAAGGCACATAGAAATGAAGGTGCTATGGTCATATTGGGATGGACCAGTGACCCCACTGATCGAAAAATGTCATGCAAGCTGGCATGAGCACCTTCCCAAATGGGACATCAGGTTCATGAACAAGTCATGCTTTTCTGAGTACCACATTTTGAAGCCACAATCATTTGATGCACTAGAGCCTGCAGTGCAGGCAGATGTTCTTAGAATATCCCTGCTTTATGAGTATGGAGGTCTATGGCTAGATGCCTCTGTACCTCATGTACATTCATGGGATAAATACCACCCAGATGCCTTGCATGTTCTATGGACAGATGATGATAACGACGAACTAATTCGTTTGTACTACCCTCACTATTATCAAACTTACAAGACCCTTGCACTTGTAATTCAGCAGTGTGACTTTGCTAGACTACTGTATCTTCATCGATATGGAGGTGTCTATGCTGATTTAGATTATGAGGCACATACAAATATCTTTGAACATTTACCGGTTGCTGACATAATGGTTGTGGAAAGTCCAGTCTTACTAAATGAAACAATGCAAAATAGCCTCATGGTTTCAACCGTACTTGCACATCCGTTTTGGATTTGTGCTACTGATTCCATCATAGAAATAGTAAAGTTCGTGAACACCAGGGAGGCATGTTATCTATGGGGTGGAGTTAAGCCAATACAAGGCTGTAAAATGCTAAACTTCTTTCATAATCCTTTCACCAAGAAGATTGCAAATGTACTATTCACCATGCAAATTTCAGGCGCATGTGTTCTGGATAAAACATATGTTCGGTATCGCCGTAAGCAATGGGATTTGACATTACTTAATAAAGAACAGTGGTTCTTTGGAATAAATATATCCAATGGTATTTGTACTCATCACCAATCCAATACATGGGTCTCAATTATGTCGCATATGCCTGAAATCACCTCTTTGGGTGCATTCCTGTTACTGGCAACAATTTTATTGACATGTGTTAGTACTATTTATGTATATAAAATGCATATAAGACAGAAATAATTGCTTATACAACAGTAAACACATTGATATTCATACCTGCCTTCATCAATTATACATACAGTAAAGCGTTACAGCAGGTACAGCGGAAATCAAAAGCATTATCAAACTTATCAAGATTACAACAAAAACATATGGAAACTGTGTATATTTGTACATCGACCGTTGTAAATTAGTGAACTTGACCAATGGACGTTTTTTTTGCAAATTCATAAAGGGTTTGTAAAAGTGGTCTGCAGTACTCATGTGATTATTATCAAGCAGTTTCTCATGTGCAGCTCTGAATTTGTTGTCTTGTTGCACACAGAAGCAGTAGGCTTGATACATCATGAAATACTCCCCTCTTGTAGTGCATGGCTTTTGGTAAGCCACATGTGATGTGACTGGTGATGAATCAAGGATCTCCAAAAATACTTGACGCCATTTCCATAAGAGTTCATTTTTTGGATTG
>Ga0099797_100426_pt1 | contig 27228 bp, 16 predicted proteins | sample Uncmet_Sort48C_1_FD_89871 | JGI IMG/M metagenome (GOLD analysis project Ga0099797, IMG submission 89871) | Marine eukaryotic communities from CALCOFI LINE 67, Pacific Ocean - C012_Sort48C_1 | ecosystem: Environmental > Aquatic > Marine > Oceanic | place: Pacific Ocean: Monterey Bay | collected... | reverse complement strand
TCATTTCTCGCGATCATAGTGGTTAATATCAATGTAGCAAATAAAAATCTACCATGATCCATTAATCTCCCCCACTATAATTCTTAGGGAACTTTAATTTAAGAGTAAGTGTAATAGTATCAGTGAAGTATATTAAGGTTTTAAAATGAAGGAGGAATCAGAATAGTATTAGAATTGATAATGACAGCAGGTACTAGTAGTAGGATAATTAATGATAAACGTCGCTAAATGTAACAGTAATGAATAAAAGAATAACTGTAGAGGCTTGAAAGCAGCAGCTGCAGTCAATGACATCATTAACGTAAATAGTAGTATTGACTCTTGAGGTAAAGTAGTGTACGGAATAATGTGTAAATGCTGGTTAAATATTTGAGCTGTTAAGCTAGAAAAATCCCACCAACATAGAACGATTGGTCATCTGGGACTTCAACTTGGGAAATTCAAAGTAGTACTAACATTAGGTTTAATATAATTGTGATTCATTTCAGTAACCAGTTCATTAATTTTGATTCGAATTATCTAGATAATAAATTGATTCAATTGTTGTGTGTCAGACTCAATTCTTCGTCTACGCTAACCATTGTGTAACGTATTTTGCGACTGGATCCTCTGGATTGATCGGTCCTATATGGTCATCTCTACGGGAGTTTCCTGTAGGATCGATCCGATTCAGCTCGTAAGCTACCCTATGTTCTCGTTCCCTTGGGGGCTGGGTCCTATCGATATGTGATACTACCAGAAACGAGTTCCTTCTAAAATTTTCACTGCCATGCTGCGACCAATCAAAGAGCATACTGGAATGCACAAATGGAAGCTGAGAATGCCCTAGCATAATGAAATTGAGCTCATAGTCTCTGTCATCAAGCCTATAATATATTGCTACTACTCCGTGTTCAATGTTTACAGGTACCACGTTAACAGTTAAGTCCTCACCATATGTTAGTCTTTCTGGCTTCATTTCTTTTAAATCATTTTCAAAAGTAGCACTTGTTACGTCGAGGCCAAATACTTCAAAAATGTCCTTATAAATGGAAAATAATTCTTTTCCACCCTCTTTTGTTTGAAGAAATGAAGTAAATAAAATCCCACGTAAATTTTCAGTAAGATTCTGCATGAAATTCATTTTGACCACATAGAATTTGTTAGTGTGTTCACCAACTGGCATTAGAATATCTTCTCTGTTTCTAACGGGAGTCAGACCATTTTCACGAAACATCTTGAGAATAGTTCCACTAGGAAGATCATACCATGCCGGGCGATTTTCAAGAAATAGATTCTTTAGGTCCTCGACCGTATTCACTCTTGCTCTAGATTGAAATGTACAAATTTCTTCTCCAGTAGTACCAAACTGATGAAAGGCAAAATTTCTCTGGACCGTGTTAACAACCCTACGAGTACTATTAGATCCAGCACTGGCAGCCCTATGGCAACACAGGGTCCTGGCCCTTTTATTGTTGGGTTCTGGACCAAGAAGAGCACAGGATGTTAGTAGTACAGGATTCAAGAGGCCAAAGGTTAATACAGCCAATTTGGAAAACAAAGTAGTAGCAGCAGGTCCAGACATGTTAGATAGATAGATAGAAGATAAATATAGTAATACGGTTTTTTCAAATTTAAGATAGTAGTACTTGGTGAGCACTGAAGTCTCGATTTGTTCGTTAATAAACAAGTGTTAGTTTTGACTCTGTGACTTGTAGGAAAGAAAATGGACCGTGAATGTCATGATAATTTAAAATTTTAAGGACTTTTATCATATTGAACTTAGAGCGTCATTTACTAGATTTCAAGATTTTGATTTTTTGAGTAAAATTTGATTTCGATTGGAGTTACGACTACATACACTGTCAGAGTTCGAAAAAACTTCAGAAAAACCAGATTAGATTAGATTAGATATTATCTAGATATTAGATTGAATGAAATAACCAGATACACAGTCATCAATTACAAGTACTCAGATTTCTACCTCGATCCCTATCATACTATGATCACTAAGCAAAAACTTATCCTCCAGACAGGGAGAGACGACCCAACTATTCAAAACCCTTAGATTTTGATTTTGATTGGTAGTAGGGTTGTTTGGGTTGTTCTTCTTGGACCCGCATATAATGTCTCCTACATGTTGTCCCGTAGTCTCAGTCTGACATGAAGCGCGCCAGGTCCCGAGATTATTCTTGGTTTTGGAGAGGTAATCAAGATTCTGCATAATTACATTGCTGTTAGTGCAGAAAGACGGGGGCTGATCACCTCCGAGGAGATTGACTCGGGTTGTTATAGTACTATTAAGTCTACTATTCGTAATAGTACTACTAAATTTTGAACTTGGCGGTCTTGGCGGTCTTAATAAGTTCTGAAACCAATTATTCAACCTCTCTACCGAGTCCGACCGCTTCTTCTTAAATTCATTCAGTTTATGGATAGACGCGAGATTGAATTCTAATTTATTTAAGTTTTAAAATTATTACTCAAAATTTAGTCTACTTCTGGCCACTAACACCATTCTTCCCCCCAGTCTTAGTTCACCACCATAGGCGTTGACAAAAGTCTTCTCTTTAGAGAAATAGGCGTCATCCAGCGGGTCTCGGATAACTTATGGAGCCGAATCTGAATCTCCTTCGGCTCCAGAAGAATCAGATTCCAAGAAATGACAATTTGAGCATAGAATCGCATTCCCGGTAACACCGATAGTGTCGTATTACTGTAAATTTTAACCGCCTAACTCTTTTGCGTTACTGTCTGGATACAACTCCCAGAACTCCACACCAAAGACAAAATTCATCCCTAAACTATGTGCCAACATCCTCGTCGTGTGCAGGTTTTAGCTGCGGAGCATCCCGATGTCCATTTCATTTAAGAATATGAAATCGGGTAATTATTATTATTTAGTAGTAGTAGTACTACTAATAGTATTAGTGTTTAAAAACTGAGCCCGAATCAACTGCGATATCTCCAGCCAATTTCTACCGTTACCGGTGTTGAATTCAAGAACAGAAAACTTTTTTTTAGATTATTATTATGATAGCTGCGAGGAAGTCTTCGCGTACCCGCTATTACTACTGATACTATTGTCCACCTCAACAGCATTTAGCTCCTCTTCCCGAAACTGCCGCTTTGTTAAGACGTTTCCTAAATTATTTTCTATATATTTCACCTTCTGGAAATTTTCTTCTATAAGTTTTTTTCGCTAGTGCAGGGGTATCATTCACTTTGTAGCGGCGAAGGATGTATTTCACGACTATATTGGGAGTTCTCTCTGAAAAAAGGTTGAAAATATTTCACGTGATCGTGATGAATGATAATCTGATGATGATGATGAAACATAACTCCGCATTTCCTGAACTTCATAATATTCCTTAGACTACTCTTGTTAGTCTTAAACTTAATGATAAGGGTTAAGTGGATCGTGGAGAAGCCGAACAGGGGAGGACGCGACATGTGGTTTGATGTAACCGCTCCGCAGCAGTCGTCCAGTCCTACCCGAAACTTCATTCACATACACAGGCACTACTTCTGAGTGTCCAGTCTACCCTTATCCAGTCATCAAAAATTCGTACTGATTTATTCTACTCACAAACGGAAAGTATTTGCTTAATTCACAGCAATCTACTTCCGGCATCCGAATATCCTTCGCTAAATTTGCCTGAGTCCATGTCTCAAACCTGTGACTTCAAAACGGCAGTTTGCACTTCTCCAGTTTGTATCTTTTCTCTGCATATTCCGTCTTCGGTCCTCATAGCATTAGGCCAGAGAAGAAATATTGCCGTAGAGGGAAAATTGAGCTAACCGGTCAGGAAGCCAATCCCTCTTTTTCTGTTCGTAAAAAGGTTTTTGGTTTGAGGTTTTTGTCCAGTTCGTGGAGAGTATTGTTGTCAGTAATCCGATAAAAAAAGACGTCTATGAAGGGCCATGTCTAAGGAGTTTGGGAATTTATCTTGTGGCCTTTGGCGAAAAACACCTTGAAACAATTCGTGGTGGCGGTCTGCAGACGAACAGTTTAAGTAGTTTAAACTGTTTAATCTGAATCTGACTAAGATAATTTCAACCCAACGCTCTTAAATTCCATCAGTTCTTTCCTAAATTCCTTTTCGATTCTTTCATCTACCATTAAATCCAAGTCGTCATCCCAGGGAATGGGGCCGCCATGTAAAAGAGCGCCCAAATGAGACCCTGCCCACAGAAAAGAACTCTAGGTTTCAAGTTTACTATTAACCTTAGCTGCAGCTTTATTAACCTTAGCTGCAGCTCGTCTCGCCAGTGTCTACAAAATAGATAACAAACAGGTGCCGACCATAGCTTCCGTGTTGCTGAACAAAGGTGGATTCGGGGAGGTTGGAGGAAGGAAATGAGCGAGATGAACCTTTGAATCATCTGATTCAGAAGAACTTTTATAGAAGTAAAACACTTCTGGACAATAGACTTGCACGAAATGGAGGAGAATAGGAGAGGTTTTAATTTAGTTTTTGGAGTCTTTTAATGGATCTTCTGAATTATTTTCCAAAGTCATATTGTGATACTTAATTAGAAGCTTGGCATTCTGGAGTTTCTCAGATTTTGATTCCAATTCGCACCACTTTTTTCGGTCGTTTTCTCGAGCTTGCTTCACTAACGAGATTGGAATTCGTCATTATGTCGATGTAGAAATTGTAGAATCAGAAGGTTCAGAAACTTTTGGCACAACGGACTCTGATTTCGATTCTTCTACTGGTTACTTAGACACCGTTAATACAGGAGTAGTTATTTTAGACTTCGTGACGGTAGAGCTCTTTGGCACAACTATGTCAGCATTGTTATCGACTATGTGTACGTCCAGGGCAACAGGGGTAATGGCATTGGGGAAAAAAAATTCAAGTACTACATTGTCGTTAAAAAGAACCAAAAGAAAGAACAAAAAAACTCCGAGTAAATTAATAAAGGACATTATCCTGCTCTGCACTTTGGCAAGCTTCAAAATATTACATTAACCCGTCCTATTATTAGAATGAAATCACATTGCTGATACAAGTTTGACTATTGGTTTCACAATAGAATTTTCAAAAGATCATTTTTTAGAACTCAGAACTCAATTGTACTTCGAACAAACTTGGGATCTCCTTTCACAGTCTATATACTACCCGGAAAAACATATAATATTTTTTAATTTTTAAAAATTGGCCAAGGGTTCCCCCTTGTATTTTAGGTCTAAAAACTCCCGAGTTTTTGGAAAAGAAGAGAAAAAAAACGACGAAGTACTCAAATTTTTGCACTTAAGGTATGGGGCAGGTCACCTTCCTGTTGCCCTGCCGCAGCCCGACTAGTAGGACTACTAGTACTGATATTTTTAGAACTATAAGATTGAATTTTAAACCGTAACGAAGGCGTTCTTGAATAAAATGATAACCTTGAGGTCTCGGGACCAATATCGTCTAACTTTCCAAGCAACAAATAACTCAACTTGATTTCAGATATGCAGAAAATGCAAAAAATTAACGCAATTACATGACCAGCAGAAAAACAGCAGAAAGGAAAAGGACAAACCATGATCTTCAAAACAATTATCAAACAACCTACAAACTTAAAAAATATAATATTCAATACAGCCTAACTTTTCTGTCGTGATCTATGGAAACAACCAGTAAGTAATACTACCTACTGAAAGGTGTACTAACCGATATATTTTTTCAAACCTATTAACCAAACTCAAAAACACTTACTATTAGACTCCAGAACACCCAAACAGTAAACAATCAGGATTCAGCGAATACTTGCTCGGCTTTCTTATCAAAAAAATCACGTGATTTTTTCCTTATATTACTTCTCCGATTAAATCCTTATCGTCTTCTCTTTCACAAACACCATCATGCTCACATTTTTTTGGATTTCCTCTCTACTCAACACTGTTCTCTCAAATACCTCGTCCGAATCAATTCCACCCGTTTTCGGCCCAACATCCAAAAAGTCGAAGTGAAACCAGATTCTGTTATCAGATAAATTAATATTAGTATCCGCCAACCCTGGTCCACCTCCCGCTCTGGACCACGTCGTGTAGTGGCCTCCCCTGGAAGTCGCGCCGTGATGCAACACCAAGCCATGAAGTCTGTAAGAGGTTTTGTACTGGAAGTTTCCGGACGTTGCAGGCATGGATTCCGTAGTGTCAAAGAACTTCGAATGCCGTGGTGCAACACCAAGCCATGAATCCTTCAAATCCGCGAGGTACTTCTCTCTTTCACTTTGCCATGTTTCATAATCTCTATGAAAAACTTCGAAAACCATTGGAATTCGGATAGGAATGGTCAATTTTCTCTCTCCCAAACTAGCGTCGGTTGTTAGCTTCCATTTGAAGGGGGGATGAGAATATTCTCCCCCGCCCTAGAAAATCCCGGACTTTGGGTCTACGATGGGGGGTTTAGTTACCTAATCAGACTGAGATTCCACTCCTTCATCCGTTAACTGCATCTTTTTATAACTCACCGCGCTGTCCACTCTGTTAACCTAGAAAAAAAGAGTGTCTGGAGACTCGGAGATCCCATATTCTCCACCGCCCTAGAAAATCCCGGTCTTAGGGTCTACGATGGGGGGTTTAAACCCTAAACCCTCCACAACTCCCGTCCGGACTATCCTCGCAGAACTCTCCTTGTCCTACACGATTCCATTAACCAACCCATGTACTAAGTCTGTCGGTAAGTTGCCGTACTCCACATTAATGAGATCGGGGGTTATTAAGTTTAAACCTGAGTCCGGACTCATCTCGTTTTCTTTGACTCTCGAGGTCCAGGGATTGCGGAAGCTAAGCTTTTTGGTTCACATGTGAGATAACTCAACCGGATTACCATTGTCGTCGGCGAAACACATTGGCTGATCATTTCGACTCGAACTTCTAGAAGTACTGGACCCACTTCTCCTTGACAAAAAATTTTACTGATTTTACTAGATATCAAACGGCAGATTTAGCCTTCTGATCCAGTTAAGCAACGGAGTAGTATTGTCTGACCTGGCACCTGGCCCTATCTAAGACTATTAAGGTCCTAACGCTGACTATGATGGATTTAGGTAGTTTTTTATTTCATCTGGATACCGGTACGCATGTCTTACCATATCGACAAAAGTCGGAAAAGGTTTTTTCCCATTCATCACAGATGATCAGGTGAAGCTTCCCTGATTCAGAAAATTATCTGGATCCGTCACGCTGGTATCACTTGGGTACCATGAACTTCCATATTTTTCAACGTGCGCTTTCATGTACCTCTCTAGCTTCTGTGATATCAGCATTCTTGAATCAGTTAATACAGATGGTGACCATCTTTATTAGCCATTTAGTAAACCGTAACGATTTCTATTTTACTGTAACTAAGAAACCTCAACGTACATCGAAGCATCATCTCTCTCTGAGGCTTTTCATTTCCATCGGCGCGCGTTTTCTACATGCGAGTTGAAACCGTTGAGAAAAGATCTGTGATGCCCGTTGGGCGAGGAGAAAAAAGCCTCATACTAGAGGAACGGGTAATATTAGGACTTCTATTGGTCGACGTGATTATGGAGTGGAGGTGGAAAAACCGGTAACAATTGATTCAATTTACTTCGACTACTAGTACGACTGCCGTTTCTATGATCGACGCCCGAGATTATTTTCTCTAAGAGTTGCTACTGGATTCGCGAGGTGTGTTTGTTCGACGCACTAATCGGTACGATAGGGTCTCCCTCACTAAGAATTGCGAATAGAGGATTTATAGGGAAATTGAAACTCAACCGCAAGAAAAAGTCGGTTGGCATATTATAGTTCGTACTATGATCATCATCATCAGAAGATTTAGTAATATCTTTTTGATGATATTTACTGTACAGTTATTCGTCCCTCAACAGTTAATGTTGCTCAGCACTCAAGGACCCATAATTCGAAAGTCTAATGTCATGACGTTGATTACTACTATCCTCGTTTTCGTCTCATTCCCACGGTTCTACTCGTTAACTTTACTATCTTGCTTCTACTACAACCTGTCTTGGTACGATTCCCCCAACCCCTCCTCCCAAAGCCAGAGCTAGACCCTTTTCTAACAGATATTCGACGAAAAAGCCCGCTGTTTCCTACGATCCTTTTTTCACTATTTCAGGACACAGCGGGGCGCGATCCATTATGGACTGTACTAACTTAAAGTTAGAGTTTTAGAAACTGTTACTTCCCACGCTAAATTCCACCGAGTCCCCAACGAACCAGTTCCAAAATGTCTGTCTGATAGTGCGGAGAGAGTGGAGAGCTTTTGTAGGGTCCGAGACTTAATTATTTTCTGTAGATTCCCATGGAAACAATGCTTCTTTCATTCCACACATTTCGTGAAATACCATGCGAAAGGCGGTCCGACTTTTCAACGCGTCGTAGACACGCCTTCAGGACCTCTCATCGGGAGTTTCGTGGTGGAGGAGGTCGTCTAGAGTGAATTATTATTAGTTTCCGTTACCAGTTACACGTCGATATAATTTTGGTTTAATTATTTCCCGCATCACCTTAGAGTATGCGTTTTTCACCTTGATCAGTTGTTTAAATGACTCCATAAAATTAAGTCGAAAATTGTTATCCGACTCTGGGATGGTTATTCCTAAATTATCGCTACTGTCACGCGGGTCTCATGTTTGTTGTTTTCTCAAATTATATTCCTATCATTCTTATTACGCATCTGTATCCTCATAATCATAAATAGGATCCTCCTCTACGTTAGTACCAAATTTATACCACCTATTTTTCCAGCCCATAATCCCTCTCCGTCTGTCGTTTTCCAACCAGAATCGCACTCGAAGACAATTAGTTCTACTCAAACTCTTATAAACCACGGGCAGTCTGATCAGCAATTGTATGGCGGAACTGGCGAAACACGTGTTGCCCAGATTTTGGATGCCAAGAGGAATCTGATTCTGATGATGAGGTGTAACTGTTGGTTGAGCTTTCTTAGGTTAGACAGACTGAGATGGTTGTTGTTTTGCGACGATTTCAGCTTCGGATTCTTTTAGTTCGTCCACCAGCTCCTGGGGTGGCAGATAAATCTCGGCATCTTCTTGATTAGTTGGTGGATAAATCTCAGAGTACGAACCAAAACCATTTTGTTGTTGACTCTGAGTACCACCTCACTATCAATTTCTTTTATTTTGTTGCTACTTTTGTTATTCTTTCCATGCTTCATAATAACACGTGTTTTCTATCGGTAGTCCACACCAAGGACCCAAACAGTTGTTTATCAACGGAATCATGATACTTCTGTCCCATCTACTACAACAACCCACTATAAACAACACGGAGAAAATAATCCAGAACACAAACTGACAATCTCCCCAATTTATCTTTTCTAAATTCAAGAAACAACAGCACAAACGACAACTTTTTTCTTTGTTCCGCTGTTTTTTTCTTGCTATCAGTGTTTCCCTCAACTTTTATTTTTAACCACTACTTAAGGCCTGATAGCGGGTTGAATGCTTTCTTAAGCGATTTAGAGTTCTTTCCTCCTCGGAAGATAATACATTGTCACTACCGTCTTTGTCGGCGTCAGAATAATCTTCTGCTGAAAAAAAACGACTCTTCTTTTCAGTCTCCTGATCCTTCCCTGAGTCTTATGAATCTCGCTGCCGTCGGCGTGATTCAGAAGACTTTGTTGATTTTGACCCCCCACAACAGCATCGTCAACAACCATAACAGCACGCCATACCCCCGCTCCGTCTGCATTATCTATCAAAACGTTTGCAAGACTTCCACAATTTTTTCAAAAGGTAACTCTGCGGAATCTTACTTCAACAACAACAGTTCCAATTGCCTGGATAGCAACAGAAACCAAGACGCATGCAGGTACGCCGCAAACACAATCGACAGCCTGATCCAGTTTTGCCAGGTGTTTGTTCTATTTGGATTTCTCTTTTGGAACAACAGGGGAAGAGGGTTTGGAGACAGGCAGAGGAGGAGTCGTCGTTCTAGACGTAGAAATCTTCATTGGTCTCTTCGGTTTCTGTTTACTCTTCATTATGATTATGATTTGCATTGTCGTAGCACTCGTCCTCGTCTGTCTTTTTTTAGCCAGTGGCAGGAGCTTTTAACAGAGTAGTAGTCTCTTCTGAAGATTCTTCCGTGACATTAATCGACTGTGTTAATTGTTGGGGTGGTTACGAAATAGTTACAGATTCATTACCACAATGATTTGCTTCAATGTTAGCATATAATGATGATGATCCATCGTCTAAGCCCATATCTAAGGTGACATCATGATTTTCGACGCGATCGTCTTCTTCGTGGTTGGCAAGGTCTAATTCAATTTTCTTATTAACGGGAGAAAATTTGGTCCTTGTAACTTCGGGTTGGACCTTAGACTCTTTCGATGCAGATTCAGATGATTTACGAGTCTTTTTACTCTTCTGAATCTTAGACTTGACAAACTTTTCTTCAGTTACAGATGGTGACATATTCATAATTCTTTATTTATTGTGAAATTGATGCTATTGAATAATATAACTTTAAGATTCTAAGCGGCGATACTATTTGATACGAACAAAAATTGATAATAATTGAATAGTAATGTGTTTCTAGGAGTAAATTTATGCAAGTTCAACAACTGTAATTGGTCAAAAATTGAAAATCTGTAACTGTAGAATCAAAATTAAATACCAGTTATGCTTTCGGACTCAATTTGCTGAGCCTATTGCCACGAAAAAATTCTATTAGGGTTTAAGTAAGCCCTCCATATAGACCACAACTACAACTACTGTACACTATCAAAATCTATCAACTGGAAGGTGTTGTGCAACTTGCAACATTGATCTGCGAAACAATAATATTGATAATGGCGCAAATTTTATGATCCTTATTTAGGAAAAAAAATTTCAGAGTTCATTTTTCTGATTTAGTCGGAAACGACATTTGTCAATTCTGTGAAGGAAGCATGTATCTGAATGAACACAGGTCCAAACTTTCTAAAGCAATGGCAAAAACCACCATACTACTGGTTTATGTGATCAAATTCTTATCAAGTATTACGTACATGTTTTAATATTCTTTCTGTTGTAAAAAATACGACTGTGTCTGGATTTTGGTTCTGTACTCTTTAGAAAATTCCTTTGTAAAAAAAACGGCGTCGGTGAAGACAGTTAGTTGTTAAAAATGTCAAGACTTTTGAAAATAATGTCATATTTCGACCACTTTATAACTTATGAAGCTGTAAGTCAATTTCAGGACCTGCGCCTTTCAGAAACTTCGTCTATGTTATTAAACTTCTTTAAAAAAACTCGGCGATTAAAATCATTATTAAAATACTCTATGTATGACTGTACTAGCATCAATTTTTTTCTTTTACACTTATTATTAATACTCTTTTCTATTATTCAGACCTTATTACATCTTCGAACTACTTCCCCTTATCTTCGCAAATCCCCCCTTCGGCGTGCTCAACGTCTTTGTTGCCTTTGGTGTACTCTGCATCGCCTCCCCCAACGTAGGGAAATCCTCCGCATCCTCCAAATCAAATCCCATCATCTCATTGGGTTGCATCAATACCGGCATATCTTCATCCTCCAACGTGCATTTCGTGTTATCTTCATCTAAATCCTCTCTTAATCCATTGTCCTCACTGGACATCATGACCGGTCTTGGTCTTAGACTTGGCTGTTGACCAGTGCCTGGCATATTAATTAAACTCCCAAATGCGTCATACTGTACTCCAGATCCTCCTCCCAAGAATTCATCACCATCTTCTCCATAAACTCCCTCTCCATAATTTAAGTCTCCGAATTCCTTTTCTAACTCTTTCCTTAATTCCTCCTCGCCCCGCAGAAAGTCCTTCGTATCCAACTGGATCTCGTTTTTCGATTGACTCAGAGTTCTGCCGGACTTCTGGGAGGCGGAGAAACTCCCCGACCGCGCCTTTCTGCCGTCGATGATTTGACCTTTGGGAGTGGTCTGGACGGGAGAAGTGGATTTGATGGTATTAGATGGAGAACCGTCTGAACCAGCACTCATTTTCCTAGAAAATGTAGTAGAGGAACTTTTTGGAGTCATACTAGGATTAGAACTGGCACCAGAAGTAGAAATTTCAGAGGGAGCGTAACCATCCGAGAATCCGGCTCCAAGTGTTCCAAAATTCTTAACAGCAGTTTTCGGGGATGTTGCTTTAGGAGAACGGGGAAAAGCGGGCACAGGCTCCTTACTGGCAAAGCCTTTTGGAGACCCGATTGCTCCTTTAGGGGAACCTGGACCAGTAAGAGGTTTCACAGCGGTCACACAAGTTGGTGTTGACAGCGTTAATAGGAATGTAGTTGCACAGAATTTTAACATGGTGCTATAGTAAATGTTATGTCAAGAATTTAGTTCCGAACTAAATTTTACGTCAGCTGGTGCTATAGTAATAGTAACTGTTAATATTATGTCAAGAATTTAGTTCTCGGAACTAGATTTTCCGTCGTAAAAGCATTTAATAGAATCTTAATAAGCATTTCTAAATAATTTTGATCACAATTCAGAACTTCGAACAGTGCTCTTCTTTGATTTGCGGCCATTAAAGATTTGGATGACTCCGATTTTTAACTGAGCAAATACTCAGTATCAATAATATCTTCAAACGAATCTTCACATTGTGGCAAGACGGTCTAAGCAGGGTGAATTTAATTCAATTTCACTAGTTTTTTTGTCAAGCTTTTTCTTCCTATGTAGTCATTGTATAATGTATTCTTTTGTCTGATTCCATGTTAAAATTCAAATAAATTTTGTTAAATTATTCTTGTAATACACAATGGATAAAATTTGATTTTCTTATAGTTGGAGTGGCTGGTTAATATTATGTCTCGTGTGTGATTACTTAGTCTAGGGTCAATGTAACCCATCTTAATAATATCGCAAGTTTTTCATGTATTATTAAGTTCAACAATTTAAATCATAGTGCTTGATTGATTGATTACAATTGACTGGTCAAGTCTACGCTCTTCCAACTTCAAGATTCATTAGATACAAATTTCATTCAATTCTAGACTCTGACGACGTCGAGTCATATTAAAAAATTACTACTCTGAGCCTGGTTTCATTCTTTTATGCTCACTCCCCTCGTAGTAATAACCCCCAGCTTGCGTGTCAATCGCTAAATTAGTAGCTTCTTGACCGTCGTTGGGACGTTTTAAGTTTGGGGGAGAGCCTGAGGCAGATGAATCAGATGGACTAGGAAGTGTATTATTATGTGTACTACCTTGAGTTACTGCTGCTGCAGCAGCTGTATCCGTCACAGTGGGGGTGGGAACACTGGTGGTACTATAAGTAACTGGTATTAAATTTCCGGTTTGCGGACACTGGTGATAATATTGGTGGTGTTGGATTGGTTGGTGGTATGGAATCCACTGACCTATGTTTGCATCCCACATGTAGGAAACAGGAGTCTGAGTTGGCATTGGCTGCTGATGGGGCTGATGAATAGTACTATAGTGGTGCGTTTGTTGTTGAATCTGATTCTGAATCTGATAATCTTGATTAGTACCACTATATCCATATTGATAATAACTGGCCTGAGTGGCACTACTAGTACCACTAGCAGCTGCAGTAGAACTTGTGGCTGTACTAGTCACCGTGCCAGGTATAGCAGTCACAGTGGTATGATCGGGACTTCCGTATGGAGAGTGTTGGACTTGTGGGTAAATTTGTTGCTGAGACTGATGAGAAGAAGAAGAGGGCCCACTCGAAGTTAAACTTACACCGCCGCCGGCTGAATTAGTAATATCACTGTGACTGACTGTTGTTACAGGTTGTCCGTAGCCCAAATGACTGGGGTTTTGATAGACCTGATGAGTATAATACTGCTGTTGCTGTTGAGCCTGTTGTTGCGGAACAGTTTGACTAGTATTAACTTGAACGACGTGATGCTGATTTAAATTAGTATTATTATATCGTATCGACGTGGGGGATCCAACAACAGATGCCAATGGTCCAGACGTAACTGTTGTTGAGTTTGGCACGCCGTAATTATACTGAGTCTGTTGCCACGTAGACTGTTGTTGTTGATTCAGACTCTGATGATAGTTAAACTTACTGTTAGTAACTGTATTACCATAATTATAATGATGACCACCACGTCGGGGAGACGGCCTTGTTGACATATTAACTGTTGCACTATATCTTAGCTTGGGTGAACTAGTGAGTTTAGTTTTAGTACTACTGGAAATATTAAGTTGAACTTCTTTTTCTTCTTTACTACTGCTGCTTGAGACTTCCTTACTAGTAGTATTAGTTTGCTTAACAAGTTTAGTATTAAATTTACAGTCCGAGTTGGCCCTAGAGTCAGACTGAACAATTTTTAAATCGCCGCTTGAATTTTCGTTAACAGAAGAATTGTTTAAAGATGTTATATTATCTTTGGTGGAATACGCGATGGTTGGGCCACGTTCTAACTTAGTATCAGCATTCTCTAATAAAGACTCGATTAAAGCATCGTTGGCCGCTGCATCCATAGGAGCACTCTTCGAAGTATACACTGGGTGATGTGTGGAGGAACTGAGAAAATTAGTATTTCTTTTCAACGAATCTTCAGCACGTCGATAATCATGATCATTGTCAAAATCACGTCGACATTGAGACCGTTCGCGCTTTCTAGATATCCTATCTGATATAATTCTATTGCACGTAGACTTAGTACTGTTATCAATTCCAATTCCAATTTTCTCGAGCAGTTGATCGATATCTGCAGTTTCGCGATCGATATCCACGATCTCATCGTTGATAGATTTAGTAACATTAACAGTTGTAACTGCTCCAGCAGCAGTAAGTTCTGATGTATTCTGATCATTCTTTAATAAATCTCCTCCTCCTCCTCCACCGGATCCACCGTCTCCAGCATCGCAAACCTGAACCTCCGATCTCTGAGCCCTTTCTTCCTCTTCCAACCTAGACTGCTGTTGTGCGCACTTCCTCAACATCTCTTCCTGCTCCTCGGACGCAATCTCGCCGGAATCGTACTCTTCTTCCTCCTCTTCTTCAAGACCTTCTTCTTCTTCTTGTTGTTGAACTTCTTGAACTTGAACTTCCCGCTGTAACTGTTCCTCATTCTTTTTTTGCTGTTCCTCTAGTTCTAACTTCAAGTCTGACTCTTTTGCTGCCTCTATTTCTTTCTGGGCTTTCAATCGGTCTTCTTGTTTTATTTCCAACAACGGAATAGAGTCATGAGAAGAGGAAGAGGAGTTCGATTTGGAGGACTTGGAGGACAGTTGTACAGAACTGTGACTGACAGAAGGTTCATTATCATTAATATCAGGACCTTCAGGTCTTTCAATCTGTACTAGACCAGAGCCTGGATCTTCGGAGGAGTTACTGTTGTTGAGCATTTTGTCGATGATGGAATCCTCTTTACTACTATCTTCCTTTGACTCTTCCTCTGGACCTGGTAGTATGGGTCGCTCCACAGAACTATGATCTTGTTGATTGGATAATTCGGATAAATTTTCCTGTTCTGAAACTTGCTCTGGTTCAACTTCATTTGAGTTTTCTTCGGATTCTTCTTGTTTTTCATTCGAATCCTCCGCTTTAATAGAATCTTCTTCTTCTTCTTCTTCTTCCTCTTTTTCGACGTCGACGGAATTCTCATGCCCATCTGAATCTACTACACCTACTACTTTTTCTACCGACATATCATCATCATTGACATGATTGCTAGGTAAATCATTTTCTTCTTCCTTTGACGAGTTACTAACTTCTGATCCTGGTTCCTCTTCAGAACCAGCTCGCACTGCAGCTGCAGCTGCAGAAGCTTCTAAATTACTATCTGAATCTACGACGCGCTCATCTGATTCAATTTCTGCTGCTTCATTTGACAAATTACTAGTACTAGTACTAGTACTACTAGTAGTACCATTATGATTGTCAACTTCTGAATCCTCATTGTTGTTCTCTGAATCTTCTTCCACACGCTCTTCCGAATTATCCGCTGCTTCATTCACCTCTTCTTCTTCTGAAATTTCTACGTCGATATTCTCCTGTACCTCCTCTTCAGGAATCATTTCTTCTTCTTCTTCTTCGGGAATCTGATTCTCCTCTTGATTTTCCACCAGACTGAGATTTTCTTCTTCAACTTTTTCTTCTTCCGAGTCCTCCTGACCTTGCTCTTCAGCTTCTTCAGACGGAGGCTCAGGTTGGTCCAGGTCCTCCTCTTCAGAAATTTCTTCTTCTGGAGGACCCTCGATGTTGTCTGAGTTATCAGCTTTCCCTACCTCTAAGTCCTCAACTGCTTCTTCTTGCAATTCTTTTACCTCTTCCTCAGGCTCAACTGCTTCTTCTTGCAAATTATTATTTACCTGCATTGCCAAATTTTCCTCCTCAACTTCTTCTTCTACCTCTTCCTCAACCTCCATAAGCCCATCGTCCCGGCCGTCTGCATCAACCTCAACCTCCTGCAAATTATTTTCTTCTAAGACTTCCAACTGGTCCAACTGTTCCTCTACTAGTAAGTCTTCTTCATTACACGGTTGTTCTTCCCACTCGAAACCGTCGTCAGGCTGTGACTCTTGAGACTGCTGCTGCTGCTGATTCAGGAGGTCAACTTCAGGCTGTACCATTCCCCTTCCTCGTCCCGATAATCCAGATAATAATTCGTCGCATTCTTGATTTTGAATTTGATTCTGGATCTTTATCTTGTTCAATGACTCTGGTAGTTCTTCCAAATTATCCAGGTCTTTGCGCATGGGGACAAGATTCGTCCTTATTCTCAGGAAGGGAAGGATGTCTGCCTCCTCAGTTACCGTTACGTAGTTAATATTGTAACAGTTGGAATTATTATTATTCAAAAGATTTAAATTATCATTTGAATTACTATTTGTCAAATTTCTAATATCATTCCGACGAAGAAGTTTTTCCACCTCATCGACTTCTGAATCAAGCATTACAGAATCTGTATTCAATTCCGTCATTTTATTTCTAATTTCTATTTCATCCACTTTCTGTAGCATCCTACTATCCTCTTCGCTGTGATATTTCACAACTACCTTCTTGAAGTTTTTGATTTCCGCGATTTCATCTGGGTTTAGGGGTAGATCACTGCCGTCAGGTACGGTTGTTAATCGCTTCAAAATTTCAGAATCTGCAGCGGAAGAGTTGTTCCCACTAGTACTTACCCCCGAATTCAACCTGGTTAATCTAGTAAAACCACCAGAATCTCTGATTCCACCATTCGAAAAACTACTAGCCACACTCGCTATGCTATTCGAGCTAGAACTCCTCTCCAATCGAAAATGTCCCATATTACTAATACCAGGAGCCAAACAATTTGAATCATTACCCCCCTGAGTACTTACTTTAGGTTTATATCTTATCATCCTCCCAACCGTTTCCTCACTAGTCTCCCATTGCACATACCGAACATTCTTCGTCGTGGGATTATCTCGATCAAACGGACTTTCTCCCCCGTCTCCTCCGTCTGCGCCACCACCGTCCTCGGCGTCGGCGTCGGAGTCGATCCAGTAGTCGTGCTCGGGAATAATTGTGTCTCTGTTGTTGTCTAGACTGGGATCCCGGTCATGAATAGACTGGTGACGAATATGACAAGGATGCGGGGCGTTTATGGATTCGGCTAGAGGGATGATGGGGAGACTTAATATCTGAGAGTTTGAGGACTTGTTATCATGATTCTGATTATTAAAAAAGCCAGTAGAATTATTGTTGTTCGATTTTCTGATAGGACTACTAGTAGTATTTCTAATAGGATCTGATTCGTCGTCATCAGAATTAATTATACCGTGAGAAGAACTTGACTCACGAGCACAACAGTGCCGACGAATAGCTGGTTCAACATCATCTGAATCATCCTGATTGAAATAATTCTCTTGGGACCCATCTAAAGAATTCTGATTCAACCAAGTCCTAGTTCGCAAACAATATCCATATTTCTCGGCGATATCAATACATGCCTGCGGTACATTCTGACTGCTCCAATGTTTGAAGAACGCTTTCTGCTGGGGTAACAGACCATCACTGTTCAACAGATATCCGTCTTTATCCACCAAAAATTTAGGTAACCTAGTGGTGGAACAGTTGTCTAACTCGTCAAAAATTTCGTGATCTATACGTGGATTGTAGCGGATGGGAGCCATGATTTCGGCATTAGTAGGACTCCGAATTCTTTGAACACCATTAGAGTTATTACCTTGATCGTATTCGTTCGACAATATTTTCTCCCGTAACTCTGCCATAGAATCTTCACTAGGCGAAGGACACGACGTTGCGAAATTCGACATTGATTGACAAACCCTATGTTCCTCCATCTCAACATCCCGTTTCCAATTTGAATTTGAATTATGATGATCTGATGAACTATTAGTATTTACCCTGCCCAATCTCTCATTCCGTTTCTTAATCTTCCCTTCTTTTCTCATCGTCCGAACATCTCTTTCATTCAAAAACACGATGTCCTTGTCCTTTCCGATCTCGAACACCTCCTTGAGATGCGCAATATGCTTGTATCTCCAATTTTTTAAATGCTCAGCTAACTGATTCTTCTCACTTTCTTCCATTACTATTGAATTCAAATTGTTGGGTCCATTCAGTGCAGGAAAATAGTCGTCTTCATCATCATCGTCGTAGATGTCGACGTAACGCTCGCCGATTTTGGTACCAGGTGCACTAGTAGTACCGCCGTTGCTGTTGTTGTTACAACTGTAGATCTCTTCCTCAAGTTCCTTCACGTACTTGCGAAGCTCGTCGTAGAGGCCCTCGCGCTCCCACTGCTTCTGCTCCTCGAAATTGATGGCACCGTTGGGGGGAGGTTACTGTAGACCTTGCTGCTGCTGAGCTTTTTCAATTATGTTAGACTGATGGGTTACATACGACGATATGGTTGAGCCAACTGCGACCTGCGACTCAAAATCGATATTACTAGTACAGTTACTGTTCAGACTATTGAAATTAATATTCTGATTATCAGTCCGCTGTGATTCAAAATTAATAATATTCAAATTTGAATTGACAATGTTATTCTCAGGATTTACATCGCTGTAGTTGACATGATCATCGTGCATATTATCATCGCTGTTTTCGACAGCGTCAAGTGAACTCAACGCTGATACGTCGTTTATATTATTATTCTCATTGTTGACTTGAATGACCACATGATTGGCATTGAGATCACTGGGACTAAATTTGGGACTTTCTAATTCCTTAAGTGAATTATCTGCAAGATCTTTATCATCTTGAATAAGAATATTCTGATCAAATTTCTGAGGACGCTGAGTACTAGATTCTCCTCCCAGAAATTTTTCATCCGGAGGAAACAACAATTCTAAATCTTTAGACTTGTTAACAGACTCATCAGAATCTAATTCTACCGGCAACTTTGGCGAGGATTTTAATAAAGACTCTTCTCTTAGACTAGACTTGTCAACAGATCTTTCTTTCATAAGGATCTGTTCAGCACAAGCTTTTGTCAATTCCGGGGACGGTTCAACGAAGATCTTCACAGGGGTTGAGGTGGAGAGTCTAGTAGACCTACGTTTTAAATTCAATTTATTACCGTTTAGATTCAATTTCTCCTCTATTTTTCTGCGCTGACTCTCCACGGACTCGATGGTTGGTGCTGTGTCCACGAGTTGGGAGAAATTGTTATTATTTACCAGAGCCTGCGAGGCCGCCGTTAAATTTTGATCTTTAATGCTATCATCAGAAATTTTCTGATCCTGACATAATTGATCCGAGAGTGATGGTGTACAAATGTTCATATCTGCATTACTAATATCGGCACTATCTACGAGCTTTAAACCTTCAGAGCCTGGATGAGAAGCCAAGTTTAAATTTGACAAGTTATTTACCTGATTTAATATTTCAGGCGTATTGTTTACCAAATCCAGGTTCATCGTATTCGGTGCTGAGCCTGAGTTGTTGTTACAGTTTAACACTGATCCGGTTCCCCCTACATTTAAACTGTTGTTTAAGGAATTATTCATGCTTTTTCCGGGCTCAGAAGGGGAAAAAGGATTAGTAGCTTTCAAAGCCAAAACTTTCTTTACCGTCGAGCCGTTTACTTCAGTTAATACGGCTTACTCCAGTGAATCAGTTTTTACTGAAGCAGTTGCCGACGTTGAAGAAGAACTAGTAGTAATATTCTTACAGTCGTTTCTGCTATTCGATTTTTCATCATCTCCTATTTGGCCACTAACCGAGACAAAACTTCCCTCATCGGCCTCTGGATCTTCCTCGGATTCTTTTGCACTCGCCATGGACGCACGGTTTTTGCTGCGACCATTGGCATCCGAATCGGTTTTCATCATGGTTACCAGGGTTTTCACGGTTCGGGAGGTACTGTTTCGAAATTCAATAGAATTCGCGGCTGCGGCGGTGACAGCGGTGTCATTATTCATATTGAGGTCAGATTGTGATTCACTGGATTCCATAATATTATTCTCATTGAGTCCTAATAGTATATTATCCTCGTTTAGCACTTTGACACCCGAGTCATCTTGTGGCTGCATTGCCATTTCTACATCCTGATCCTCTGGAACACTGCTTTTTATGTCTTCTCCAAAGAGAGACCGCAGTATTTCCGATTTACTCTACTAGGGTGCTGTTTCTGATTCACCACCAGCCTCAGGTCGAGTAGTCTCAGCCACTTCGGACCTACTTATATTTCTCTTCAATAAACCTTTTCTCACGGCTTCTTTCTTCCTTTGTTTCCTTAGATTTTCCTCGGATTGCTCGAACTCTTCCTCTGTTTGGATAACTAAACTGGAGGAAGGACCAGGTTGTTGACAAATGTTGTTGTTGATACAGTTGTTGTATCCCGGAGGCATATATCCAGAAACTTCCGGCGAAGATCCAATTTCTGAACTTTGACCTGGACCGAGATAATTGGAACAGTTGTCTATATTTGAAGATTCGGGTGTTACATCCAAAGGCGTTAATAAGTCAAGTTCCTTGCTGGCAGATCTGATAGTAGCACTAGTAACTGTAGACTTAGTAATATTGGGTTACACAGATGCCAGTGAAGTCTAGGCAGAAGAATTATTTGTTCCTAGTGACTCATTTGTGCCGAAACTACTTGAAGTTGTGGTTTCTATAATTGTTTCAACTGTCTTCTTTTCCTTCGCCGGACTCATTATGCTGGCAAAGCGGAACGCAGGCCCCTAAGCTTCCGGCATCTCTTCGTCAGACGATGAGTAAGAATCGTTGGGGTCGGACTCTTCTTCACTTAGGTCATTGTTGTTGTTGGGCGGTGGCATGAAGTGAGTGCCCTCGAAAAAGTTAGGTCCAACTGTGTGACTGTTGACATCGAATTCAATTATATCATGATTGTCATTGACTGTATCACTGGGCCGCCGCCCTCGCCGTTTAGTAGTACTAGACTTATGATCTGGTCCACCAGGACGTTTTTTACTTGGTCTTGGTTTAAATACAGAATTAATTATTGGCATTTCAGCATCTCCACCAGCATCTAGCTCACTATCATCGTCGGAAATTATACTGCCGCTGCTGTCATATTCATCATCATTTGCCGACGGCGGTTCTGTTCTATGTTTCCCTTCGATAAAATGTTATTGTTACATATTAGTACTACTGCTTGAAGGTTGTTTTGCTTTTGAATAAACCATAGACTGATTCTGATGGTTTTGATTCATTGATGTGTTGACAGTGTTGTTGTTATTTCCAATAATTCTATAATTGGTTTTCGATCTAAAAGTACTAGTACTAGTACTACTAGCATGATCTGTTACAGAATTATGATTTAATAAATCTGTAAACGGATCATATTACTCCTCCTGAACCTATTAAATTTCCTAAATTGAATCACCGCCGCCAGGTAAACCCCCGCCAGCATTCCATTCGTCTTCTTCCATAAGTGACTCCGAAAACTCGCTGAGGCAGACTTCATCCACGTCTTCCAGAGAATCATCTGATTCATGCATGCCTTCTATTTCCTTTTCCTTTTCCTCCAGGACCTCTTCTTCTTCTTCTTCTTCCAATTCTTCTTCCTCCAATTCTTCTTCCCCCACCACAAGTCCCGCTTCCCGCTGTAACTGTTCCATTTCTTCACGCTGTTTTTTTTTCTCCTCTTCCAGCTCCTCGCGCTGGGCCTCCTCGCCGCAGAAGTTCAACAGCTGGTCCATGTTCTCGTGGTCGAAGGACTCTTCTTCTGACAGTTGTTCTGATAAATTATTAATAATCTCTGGACCATCGTAGGATTCCCTAAAATTAAGTCCGGTACTAGTAGTAGTTTCTAGGGCTGCGGAGGAGTTTTTTAGATTCTGATTTTTCAAGTTTGAACTGTTTAATATTGTCACGGTTGTCTGAATCGGGGCAGACTTCAGATAATTGACAAAGGGAAGCTGCTGCTTTATAGGAGTTTCTTCAGGAGGTACTACTACTACTTCTCTAATCACTTCTTGCAACGTGCCTTCAATGATGATGGAATGCTCAGGAATTTTCATCTTTAATATGTTTGCAGCACTTGAAATGTCGAGACAGTTTGGGTAAATATTAGTATTAGGTCCTGAGGAAGAATTCAAATTTGCCTCCCAACTAGCAATGATTTTTGCATCCTCTTGGTCTTCGGGACTCAGAAATTTTAATTTAGACTCGTCATTATGATAATTGTCGTCATCAAATTCACCAGATTCCTGTTCCTTCTCACTACCATCGAGATTACCTCCACTGCTTGACATTCTTTTAAAAATGTTTTGAAGCAGATGCTCAGACTTATCTGAATTTGAATTATTTTTTGTCAAGCCAGATTCAACTGATGAATCTGATGGACCTTTACCAACGTTGCTAGCGTTGCTAGTAGTAGCAAAGTTATTAGTAGTACTAGTACTATTTCCAAGAGTTTTTCCTGCTCCCTTCGCTTGTAAAAGTTGTACCCCTTTTTTAATGAGAGCGCCTTTTTCTGCCTTTTTTCCTTGAAACCATAATTGCTGGCCTTTTGTGATTATTGCGCCCTTTAATCGGGAAAGCTCTTCAGGACTGACACTATGACTATTGTTACTTTCGGCACTGTTACTGCTGTTACTGGATTCTTTAGACGAATTTTTCTGAATTTCTATTTCATCCTGTGATTTATTCGATTTATGCTGATTCAGAGCCTCTTTTTTCAATTTCTTAGCTTTCTTCCTAGACTCATGCAGAACAAATGCTTTTGGCCCTGTTTTTCTGCTAATCAACTCGTTCATTTCATGGACTTCGGTCAAAGATTCGGTAGTTGTAACCAGATTCTGAGACTTTTTAGCAACTGTCAGTGAATTATTTGTCAAAGAAGTATTTGAGTTATTATTTGTCAAAGAACTTGTTGTTTTCTTCGCCAGTATCACATGGAAGTTTGGGAAATTCAAATTATTATTTCCCTTAGAATTATGCGATGTTGTCGGTTGTATAAATCCATAAGGTAGATTCAGTGTCGCAACTATCGCCGTTGGAGTTTAGAAAACCGCTTCAACCGAAATACCCCTGACTTTGTCACCCGCTTTGGGACGAAGGTGGGAATCTAATAGACTGCCTGCAGAATCTGATATACTACTAGTAGTACTAGTCTTAGATGGTATACAAATCCCATTCCTCACGCCCCCTTCGCAGACAAAAACTACCATGCTGGGACAGATTTTGTAGCCGCCCAACAGGGTCATACCGGTGCCGCAGATCGCCTTTCTGGTTAATAACTGTCGCGATTCCTTGGATAAAACGATCCGGGTGTATTAAGAACCTTGATAACTATTCGGTACAGTTACTACATTCGTATTTGAAATTGATGCGGGCATTCGTAACACAGAGGCTAGACCTGACTTCTCTTCCAGTGAGTCCATAGGAGCTATCTCGACGACGTCAGATCCGGTTACCGAAGAAATTTCTGGTCGTTTCCTCAACACAAAAAAATTCGTCTCTCCACACACATAGTAGCTGCACTGTATCTCCCGAAAAAACCGGTCATTCTTGGCCAAAACGCTCAATATGTTCAACTTTTTAGAATCATCCAAAACGTTGTAGAAGGACAGCCTCGTTTCGGGCTCGCGAGTCTCGTTCAGAAGTGTGTCTTTGAGAGAATTTGGGTCATTAGAATCGAGGAAGGCGTTGAAAGTCGAGGTTAGACTGTCAGGAGAAAGAATATTATTTGTATCGGATTCTATGTTGTCTTCTTGATCTTTCTCAAAGACTTCGTCTTCTGAGGCAGCATTTAAATGGGAGAAGTTGGAAGGGTGTTGTTCTATTAAACCCTTATTCTGCCGAGTCTGTTTCAAGGTCGGTACTAGGGCCTACGATAACGGGTAAATTAGTTACTGTTTTCCGTTATTAGTAGTAATACTAACTCCTTTATTCCCATGGAACTTCATACTGTTCTCAATCTTTCGTCTTTTTACAGCTCCCCCGCCCTAGAAAATCCCGGACTTAGGGCCTACGATGGGGACTGTTCCCTCATGTGTAGTACTACTACTACTGAGACTGGAAAGTGAACCACTTCCTGAAGAACCCCCACCTCCTGATGTCAATGAACCTCCATTATGATCTTGATTATTCCCTAGTACTAGACCATGATTGGCTTGTCTCTTTTCCTTCAGAGTTGCGCTAAGCGCACATTTGTTGTTGGATTGAACAGACTCCTTCTGCCAACCAGCATGATTAATATTGTTGTCGAAATTTATGTCTTCGAGCTTGAAAAGCTTTCGTTGCTTAGTAAGGTTATTAGTAATAGTTGGACCTCCCTTGTTTGTACTATTTGTATTTTTCCGAGTCGACGACGAACCGGGCCCCAGCAGAGCACCAACTGCGCTTAAAGTTATCGGTTCAGATGCCAATGGATTCGACTTATTCTTAGCGGGAAGAGTAATAGACTCAGGCTTTAAATTTTGATCTGATGGAGTATTCAAGTCCTGAATTCGAAAAACTTTTCGAGCTGGCCTGCTAGAATTAGATTGGATCGAGCTGGGCCCATTAATATGTTTTAAAGGATTACTAGTACTAGTACTAGATCCTGCTGCACGCTCACCTTTGTTTTTTATTCCAACCCTAGGCTTCACATTTGCCTCCCATGAATCAAATCTTCTGGGACCGTTGTTATTATACATACTATTTATTAGTATTCCACAGACTAGTACAGTTAATAACTTGAACTTGGACGACGTGACAGTATTAACAGTTACATTGAAGTCAACAACAACAGTGCCAACAGTTTAAACAGTTGATCAAATTTTATACGAATTTAATACAACTTTGGACCGTTGAACTTCAACCAGAACTACACACAAAACTCGCAAGACTTTGTTAACAAATTATTTCTAAATTCTATTTTGACTGTCAATGATCGTAGAACCTACTTGTCACTGTTATGATGTAGCTCTTGTGCTTGAATCAGAACAGAGAATATTATGAATTTTGTTTTCAAAGGATAATTTTTATAATTTAGAATTCTGATGTCAATTAATTATATTTTGAAATATAATTGACGGAAAAAAAATACTGTTTAACTCATAATACAAATTCTTGATGGGAAAAAACTGTAGCACAGTACATATTAATGGAGAACAACAATAATAAATTTCGTTCACAAGGTAATTATATCCTTTTTGCGGTTGAATATCTGTACTAAATAAATTAGTTTGTAGTAAGTGAATCAGAATTATAGGCTAATATAATAATCATTGACATTCATTTACTACTACTTCTGCTGTTAGTTCTCCCACTGACGCTGCGACTAGACTTGGCTTTCGCTTTTGACTTACCAGGTGTAGGTTTAGCCCCAGTTTTTATCACAGACTTACTGTAACTGTCCCTCTTTGAAGACGTCGTCGAGGTCCTTGAATTTCTAGCAGCTGCTGTCAGTGTTGACATTGCACTTTGAATCTTTGAGTTAATAATACTTGAACTCGAAGACTTGGTCTTCTGAATCAATGCTACTTCTCTATTTGATGATGATCGTCCTGAGGTTGTTTTAGGAAGGGCTTTACCTTTTGCTTTTGGTGACGGTCCAGACTTCGCCTTAGACTTACTATGGACCTCCATATCTTCATCATCTGAAATTTACGAATCATCGGATTCTTTTACAGTTTCAGTTACTTTCTTGGGTCTTCCTTTCGCCTTCGCTTTGGGCCCCTTAGCTTTCGCTTTGCCCCTGCCCATTACCTTTTTTTCAATGTCATCTTTGTCAATATTGAGTTTCTTGTCATTAGATTCTAATTTGTCTTTAAATTTAGCTGTCATATCTTTTCCGTCTCCGCTGAATTTGGATCCTTTAAATGCTTCTATTTTATGTCTTTGCATTAATTCAGCATCTATATCACAGAATTCCTGGATGACATCAGCATATTCTAATTTATTAATATTAATATCTGAGGAATTTGGACTTGTCAAATCATTATCTTGCACTTTCAAAAGTCGTTCTCTTCTTTCCACAATACATCCTATCCTATCCTGTACCAAATACGCCAAAGGTTGATACAATCTCACCGGAAATTTGTATGATTTCAGTACTTTTTTTACTAATTCATTTCTACCCTGTTTTCCAATCTCAATCCGGTGTTGCGTGAATTCCTCGTATTGCTGAATCGTCGTAAACCCCTTGGTTCTCTCCGCCTCCACCTCTAGCCGATCAAGAAAACGACTCGGAGGTTGAAGAGCCTTAGATAACTCGAAGATTCGTTCTTTTTCTTTCAGAAGTCTATTAAGCTTACTAGTAGTATCTTCTGAATCTGAATTTAAATCTAAATTTTTTAACAGTCTTTTCTTCCTTTCTTCTTCCTGTTCTTCCGCCAGAGCATCAGTATTGGAAGCAAAAAACCCCTCAAACTGCAGAGATGATCCAAATCCTCCAGACCCAGATTTTTCATTCGCTCGTTTCTGCGCATCTGACAAAAATGTTGCTTCATTCAAATCCAAATTAGCTTCCACCAAGCTATCAGCTTCTCCAACATATTCCTTCCTCACACCAGAGGCCATCTCGAACTTCGCCATCGCAGCAGAAAACTCTTCTTCCCACACAGCGGCAGTAGTATAACTTGTAGTATTATGATTATCAGATAAAGAAGAAGAAGAAGAAGAAGATAAACATGCTGCCAACATCCTACAAAAACGATAAACAATATATTCCAGCACACTGTTGATGCCTTTGTGAAGATACAGAGAGTTAGTTGGGATCGCGAATTCGTAGCGAGAATCGCCTTTCAGATAGAGAGATCTCCGGATATACTCACGAAGAGTTTGAACATCACTCAATTCGGGGAGAGGAGGAAGCTTGTAGATGTAAGTACTATTTGTTAGATTTTTCCCAATGTCTTTAGTTAAATCTCCATCCAAATTCAGTA
>Ga0099797_100425_pt1 | contig 27276 bp, 2 predicted proteins | sample Uncmet_Sort48C_1_FD_89871 | JGI IMG/M metagenome (GOLD analysis project Ga0099797, IMG submission 89871) | Marine eukaryotic communities from CALCOFI LINE 67, Pacific Ocean - C012_Sort48C_1 | ecosystem: Environmental > Aquatic > Marine > Oceanic | place: Pacific Ocean: Monterey Bay | collected... | reverse complement strand
TCCATTTTCTCGGAGAACTCCTCTTCCTGTCGGAACTCCTCTTCCTGTCGCCTCTTTTCAGTACTCTGCTCGTCTCCACCATCCTTCTCTTTCCCGGCAAGATCTTTCTCTTTCCCGGCAAGATCTTCCACCCTAACAACCTCCACAACAACCCACATCACAACAAGTAAAGGCGGTTTTGCCAACTCCCCCTGCCCGAAAACTTGTCCAAATGCTGATGCCATCATTGTTTCTAACATTGCTTCGATCTCTATCTCCGACATTTTCCCTGGATAATTTCCATTCATGTCGACCATGACGGTCGGTTTAAAGATCTCCCCCGTGTCCGTCAATCTCTGATTTCCAGAAGCGTCTTCGATCCATTTCGGCGAAGCATAGACCGGCACCTCCTCCCCGGTGAGAGGATCAATTTTCACCACCGGATTGCCGTCATGATCTAAAACCGGCCGCGGAGGAGGAATGGTGACGACTGGTTTAACGATTGGAGGGGAAGTTGTTGTGGTTGTGGCAAGAAGCTTCCGGCCTTCTGTGGTTGTGGTTGTCGGCGCGAGGGTTGTAGTTGTTGTGAAACTGCCTGGATCAGGCGTCCAATCACCGCCGGCCCAACCTGATCCGGAGGAAGACTCTGATGGTGGCGCAAATGTAACGAGAGTGTTATCAGTTGGTGGACCGTTATTCGAATTGTCACTTGAAGAATCGTCAGAACTTTCGCCATTACCGTTATCTGGCGGTACGTATCCCCCATTCCCGGTATTGGTGTAATTGAACTTTTTAGCCGGGTTTAGATTTCCTAATAAATCGGAAATATCAGCGCCTTGAATCGGCATTCCATCCGCATCGTATAGAATTGTTGGGGCTTCTGTCATTGGCATGCCATTTTCTGGGTCGGTGACGATTTTCTTCGTATTGACATCTGTCACGAGAATCGGCGACAACGACACGGGAATCCCGAATTTATCCACGATCACATCCTTAGGGTTGCCGTCATCATCAATACTCTTCAATGTTATCGGTTTCATAGTATACGGAATCCCGTCCGCAGCATTCGTGTAGGGCGAACCGTCGATAGATGTTGGGTTGATCACGACAATGGGCGCATGCGTGAATGGAACTTTTTCGCCACTTTCCTCGTCTGTGACACTTGAAGTCATCACGGACCCGTCCTGATTGTGGATCAAAACCGGGTCGAAACCAATTGGTCGGTTGTTTTTGTCGGTAACCAATTCTGGGACGTCTTTCCAGAAGCCCTCCTTATTTTGCTCTGAGACCATTTTCGTGTATGGAATCGCTGGTAGCGACAAAGGCCTGTTCTGAATGCCATTATTTCCATTATTGGAATTCGAACTCGATTCGGTCAAAGGCTTCCCATCTGCATCTTTCACCGTGATCGGTTTGAACGTATAGAAATTGCCCTTGCTGTCAGTTAGCGGAAGAGGATTCCCGTTATTCACATCAGGATCGAGATGATTGGGGTTTGGGTCCAAAACGATCGTCGGGCTGTGAGTGAACGTTTCGGGACTGGATTGGCCGGTTTTCAAAAACCTCATGGGCTGCCCGTCTTCTCCATGAACTATTACAGGTATAAACACTTGCGGTACCCCCGCATGATTTTTTGCCAATGCTCCACCTTCAGGATTCAAAGTATTGCCATCGTTATCCGTCAAAACAGGATGCGTCACAATTATCGGCTCGATAGACACTGGCACACCATCCATACTCGTCAACGGTTTTCCATCGATATCTCTCAATGTGACAGGTTGATACGTATGGAATTTTCCGTCTCTATCTTTGCTTCTCTCATTTTTCGGATTAGACTTTGGGTCCAGAACATATCCGGGCCTGTGTGTGAGAACAACATTCGGATTATTCGAGTCATACATCGGATCCCCGTTTTCGTCGTGGACGATGACTGGGAGATGACCGATTGGATTCCCGGCATTATCTGTGAAAAATTGGGGCGCACCGGTTTGGGATAACGCTTGCGTTAAAGGAATCGGCGGTACCGAAATAGGATTGTCGTTGTTGTCCAGAACCGGATTTCCGTTCCCATCTTTCAAGACTTGTGGGATAAATGTGTAGTATTTCCCCGTGGATTGCTCTGTGAATGGGGAACTATCAATTGGATTCTGACTCTGTGTCGAAGGCAACATGTCGTTCCTCACAATCGTGGGGGCTATAGTTTTGACGTCACCACTGTAAGGATCACGCAGCGGCTGGCCAGCTGCATTATGTACCACAACTGAATCAAACCACATCGGTTTTGGTATGATATTGTTGTGAGAATCCCCTTTATCATATTTCAAACTGCCATCGACATCGTCAGTTACCGCAATCGGCGCGACTGGCAACGGTCTTTGATCTAGCTGATTCTGAAAGACGATATTTCCATCCATATCCCGCGCCATTTTCGGCAAAAACGTGAAATAAATCCCATTTCCATTTGGGACTGTCACGGGCTTATCGTTTTTAGTTGGGTCCAAAACAATAATCGGAGCAAAAGTATGAATATTGCCTTTACTATCCGTTAACGTGTCGTTGGTGTGGTCCGGGTATAAGATTTTGGGAACATGTAAAACAGGATCTTTGTTGGCCATAGTGGCGATGAAAGCATCATTCGTCGGATCCAAAAATGGACCGATCGGAGCAATTGTTTTTGGCATTAGTTGACCTTGTTGACCTCCCCCAGTGGTTACTTCATTTCCATTTTCATCCCCATAGTAATACATCACTTTCCCATTCTTATCTTTCACCACAAGAGGTTTCACAGTGAAATAGAAATCTTCTTTAGCGGGATCGGTTAGATCTCCGAGATTGGTATCCCCATGCCATCGTTTCGTCCGAGGATCACCGGCTATGAGAGGAACAATTGTGTAAGCTTTTTGACTCAAAGGATCGGTGATCACTTGCCCATTCTCATCATGCGCCGGCACCGCATACAACCCTATAGGGGCGCCAGCACTGTTTTTTGCGACAAGAGTTGGATCAGTTCTATTCATCAGTGGACCGATAGGTGCGAGGGTCTTCGGGGTGCCATCATTCCATGCTTCGGGGTCGCCATTGGCTTTTCTTAAAGTTGAGGGCTTCAATGTGTGCCAATTGCCTTCGCTATCTGTCATCGGGAGATTGTAGAAATCCGAGTTTTCTCGAGGATCGTAGGCTATTTGCGGCGGATACGTATGAAAATCTGCATCTCCAGGGTTGTGCACTGCTTTCGAGATCGGCAGACCACTCTTCATATCGTAATGCACAATCGCGTCCAGCCCTTGTACTTCATTATTATTGTTCCAAACGATATTCAAACTGCTGGGGTCTGTCAAAACAATCGGCGCTATCGTTCTGATTTCGCCAAGTGTATCGGTGTTGTTTTTGAAGAGCAATTTCCCATCTATGTCGCGTAACGGTTTCGGTTTCAAAGTATAAAATATCCCGTTGTTATTTCCATCGGTGACAGGCTGATTGTAATCCTGACCTGAATTCGGATTCGGATTGATAACTCGTACCGGCGACATCGTCACGAAATCGCCATTGCCAGAATTCGTCACCGGCAGACCGATGTCTTTGCCGGTATACATGTCCTTTTGATAGACGAAAATCGGGTCCCAAGCTATAGGCTGAGGATTTGATTGTGAATCGAATGCGAGTTTTTTTCCGCCTCCAGGTTTATCATCCAATACCCGTATTGGCGCCACATATTTGGGATAACCATTGTCACCCAGAACATCATTTCCGTCAGCATCTTTTACTTTAACAGGTTGATGAAAATAAAAGACGCCATTAGCATCAGTGGCAGGCAGATTGTTGTTTTCGGGATCCAAAACAGCGACGGCTTCCAGTGTTCGAACTACCCAATTGGAATCGTCATTATTCTCGTTCATAGGATTGTTACTGTTATCGCGGTCGACAATCGGATTAAAAGTGACGACTTCACCGTTGGACAAAGTCATTGGCATTTTATCTGTTCCATCGGTGATCGCGATTGGGGATAAAGATAACACCTGTTCTGGTTGCCCATTCACTTGCTTTTCAAATGGATTTCCGGCGCCATCTCGGACGACGAAAGGTTTTAGAAGGTAATAATTTCCATTTTCAGGATTTTGGATTTTGTCGCCGTTATTGTTGGTGACGAAAATAGGTTCCTGCGTGATAAATTGCGGTTCTGTGCCATTCATTGAATCCATTTTCGTCATCGGTTCACCATCTGCTTCGTGGACCACAACAGGGTCTAACTGTTGAGGCTGCTTATTGTTATTTGTTACCAATGAATACACAGGATTCCCATTGTTAGACACGATTTCAGTCATTGGTTTTGGCATCAAAGTAAGCGCGTCTTTCGAATTCGCATCAGTGAATGGAGAGTCATTGCTGTAGCGTATCACTACTGGGCTGAAAGTGTAATAATTTCCGGTTCCGGATTCTGTATAAGGCTCTTCTTGTAAATTCTGAGAGTTTTGATTCTGAGAATAATTTGGGTCCATGACCGTAGGTGGTATTTGTGTCAGGATGTTTTCGGGATCATACTTGCCGCTGTAGGCAATCAGACTGCTTTTTGTTGCTGGCAGAAGTGACAAATCAGATTCTGACTTGGCATCATTTTGGAAGACGATGAAAGGATTTTTACCGAGGGGTTGACGCGCGAGATTCGTTGCCCACTCTTTTGATTCGGAGTCGGTGATTGGGATGGGAGCGAATGACAAAACATCGTCATTGTCCGGTTTGTCAGGATCTGTATCTGGATCAAGAAAAAAGATGTCCCCTTTCCCATTCCTGACGGTCATCGGCTCATGTGTCAAGTGCTCTTTGGATATCGGATGCGTCATCAGTAGATTGTTTTTGGCAGAATCAGTGAGCGCGATAGGAGATTGACTAATTGCGGCTTTCTCCTCATTTGTATCGGTCACATCGGTCACATTTGTATCATTTGTGGCAAAAAACACTGGCTCACCTTCAAGATCTCTAACTGTAATCGGCGCCATGGTGAGGTAATTTCCCGTTTCCGGATCTGTGATCGGCAAATCGTTGTTGTTGGGATTGGTGATCAGAATGGGTTGAGAGTTCTCGTTATGTGAGTAGATTTTACTTTCGCCAGTATTGCTGTTGACAAAAGTCACAGGCTGCCCATCTTTGTCGCGTACTACAGTTGGCACATGTGTCATGTAGTTTCCAAGACTGTCTTTCAGGATGTTGTTGCCATTTGGGTAGTCCACGTAGGCTGTCAGTGCAGTTGGGATTTGCGTCATGATGGTATCATTCTGATTCCCGTAATTATGATTCGACGACATTGACTTCCCATCCTTATCGTAGACAACATGAGGTAGCAAGGTAACCGGATTCACGCCATCACCCATAAACTCTGTCTGATTGTTCTTGTCCATGACAATGATGGGGATCATTGTTTGGACTATCGAGTCGTATTCCGCGCCGTTGATATCCGTCACGAAAATAGGACTCCCACTCGCATCTCTGAAGGTAATTGGGACGATCGTCATAGGGGAGGTATGGTTGTTGCCAGCCCAGTCTTTGACAGTTAAGGTTTCCAGAGCATTCGTGTTGACAGAATTATCCATATCTTTGACGAAGATCGGTTTTTTGGTCACGAAATCTCCAGTCGAACTGTCGGTGAGTGGTTGCCCATCGGAACCGTGAACAATGAAATTTTCATGCACGACAGGAACATTGTTGGAATCACGGTAATTTCCCGTGTTCAATCCGTCTGCTGATTTTGTCATGACAAAAGTTGGGGCCAGCGACTCAACTGCTCCATCATTGCTGTCTGTAACCACGTTTCCAAAACTATCGCGCACGATTTGGGGTTTATAAGTGTAGTAATCGCCCTTGCTATCCGTCATAGACTCGCCGTTGCTTGGGTCAGTTGCCACGAGAGGCTGCATCGTTAGAATTTCACGGTCTTGGGTTGTTTGACTGTCGTTCTTGGGTGACAGTTTCGTGAGCGGCAAGCCGTCTCTGTCAGTGACGATAACAGGAGACATCGTCCGATAAGATCCGTCTGCATATGTGACGGGCTTTCCATCTGTGTCGTTGGCTATCAAGGGGGAAACAGATAAGACATTCTTGCTGAATGTTCCGCCATCCTGGGAGAATTCAAATTGCCCATCATCAAAAACCGGCTTCCCATACTTATCTGTGACAGTCTGCGGGCGCCAAGTGATTGGGTTGCCGTTGTTATAGACATGTAGGCTCTTCCCCAATGAAGAATCTGAATCTCCAAGCTTCGTAATGTTCAATATCGGTGCATGGGTGTAAACGTTTCCATGTTGATCTCTGAACAATTTTCCAGCTAAGTCGGTGATCGCGATCGGAATTTGCGTGAGAGCTTCTTCCGACGATGAATCGGTGAGGGGGCTTCCTGAGTTATCGTTGGTCAACACAATCGGCGCAATCGTGACGTTGTCGCCTGTTCTCCGCTCCTTTATCGCTCGCCCGTTGTTGTCTATGACTGTTATCGGGGCTACCGTTAATTTGTCGTTATTAGCTTTCGTCATGATCGAACCGTCGGGAAGATAGACGTAGATTGGAGAACCCTGAGACGGAGAATTGGTTGTGTAATCGAGACACGATTTTGCTGCTTCTTGTTCCAGCGTATGTCTCAGGGCTGCGATATTGGTGCTTTCGGGTACACAGGGAGTCGAGTGTAACGTTGACAATTCGACGTCGCTTAATTTACAACGTGTCGCGATGTCGAGGAAGGGATACGATACGCCGATATAAGCGTTCGGTTTTGAAGCGTCGAGAAAGGATACATATTTTTCGCCAATAGGACATTCCGACTGGCAGCCTTTCCTATCCGCTCGAGACCACCTGTTTAAAACCCCGGTCAGATGCGACTCTCTGTTCGTTTCTTGGTTTTGTTCCAGCGATTCCAAGTCGTGCGTTCCCATTGGACAGATTTGGCACCATTCCGGATTCATGAAATTCGATTTCGCTTCTTCGACTGTGAAGAACGAAGCCGTGCTCTCTGTATCGTTAGACGTTGAATCTGATGTCGCTTGACTGAAGTAGTGAAAGGCGTCGCACGGACCGAAGATATGCGCTATCAAGGAAGACCGCAACTCTGCAGATGCTGGACCTGTCAATGTCGGCAACAAGTTAAAGTCTTTCTCTTCACTTCTTCTCAACGCGTCAAAATTCGCTTCATCACCGCCACTTAACGTTCCTGTTATCCAGTCCTGCACGAGAATGTCGCTATCGAACTTGAAAGACCCAACTCGTGCTGTCGACCTTACATGAGAAACAACCGCTTCAGATTCAGCCTTCGTGATTGCTTTCGAACTTTCCGCGTCCAGACCCGACCACAAATGTTCAACGCCACTTCCGGCTCCAAAGAACATCCACACTGTTTCGGTTATGCTTCCAGGACGCCACTTCTTCACATCTGGGATTGCATGAGCAGCGTTATGAAACATAAACGACATATCTCTCACCCTGTAAACGTTCCAGTCTCGCACGTCTGGCTCGATATAAGGGGAATTCTCAAACATCCGGCTCATGTCCGTCGCAGCTCGTGTGTCCCAGCTTTCCGTCACGCTGTACATTGCTGGATCTGCTGGAGTACCTTGGTGTTGCTGATAGTGTTCCAGAATACTGCTAGTGGAGAGAGAGGAATGGAGGTTTTTTGTAAGGACGATGTTTGAGTCGCCTTGATTACCATTACCTACAGTAACAGTCTGATCACCATGAATCTCCAACCCAGGCATTTGCCCGACAGTATAATTTCCGCCGAGAGATTTTTCCATTCTCAAGGTCATAGTTGCAGCGTTTTGAAACATTCCACGAAAGCTTCTGACTTTCGCAACATTCCAGTCACTCAAATCTGGGTTCAGAAGAACACTTTTTCCACCCTCACTTTTTCCACCCTGCCCAGGGCTCTGATCAGAATCCGGAAGACCAGTATCCTTGAAAGTCTCCGACATGTCTGTAACCGCTTCGGTGTTCCATGTGTTTACGATCGCGCTTATTCCGGAGTCTCGAAAAGTGCCGTGAAGAGACTCTACATTCGAAGTATCCCACTTGCTTAGATCGAGGTTCACAACTATCAGATTCTTGCCATGAATGTTCACACCCGTAGAATTCATGACGCCTCGGATATTATCATTTCCACCAGCAGAAGCAGGCTTGTACCCAGAAAACAACCTTTCCATCTTAGTGACTTTCGACACATCCCAATCTTCAATCAGATTCGTGCCTGTCCCTGCGTCTGTGATAATCTGCATGAGATTCGTATTGACGTTTTCGAAAAATCCGGAAATGTCCGTGATACTCTGGAATTCGGAAGAATTCGACAATATTTCCGGTGTAATACCGATACCATAAGCGCCGGTCATCATATTGGCAATCGATTTGACCTTGGAGAATGACCAGAGAGGAGCCGTGGAGGAATCAATACTCGGTAACTGAAGTCGCGCAGCATTGAAGAACATTTTCTCCATACTTGTGACTTTGCGTGTGTCGAAATCAGCTATGCTGGTTGATCCACTGCCGGCGGTTCCAGCAACTACCTCACTTGCATTGCAAAACATGTATGCCATATCGGTCGCGGATTCTGTCGAAAATTTCAAACCCAAATCCTCTAGCGTCACATTCGGACCGACATCAGCAAACATATAACTGAAATCGACGACTTTTGCGGTGTCGAAGCCATCTACTTCGACATTTCCTGACTCTTTCACGCGCTGAAACATCCGGCTCATATCAGTCACGGATACCGTATTCCAATTCGTATTTGCGGAGTTTATGAATGTATGGAGATTTTGGACACGTTCACAACCCTCGAATAGCGAAGCCATATTTTCAACTTTGGAAATCTCCCATGTGCTCAGATCGATTTCCGTAATTCCCATTGCATTTTGGAAAGTTCCTTCCAAAGACGTCACTTTGCGCACATCCCACTGTTCAACACTGGTCCAGGACGATACATTTGTGTTTGCAAATGCGAATGCTAGAGATTGAACTTCAGACACTTTCCAAGAGCTCAAATCGGCATCCGCATTAATAGAATTATGGAAGAGATGAGATAAATCCGTCACCTTGTAAGTGTTCCAACCGCTGACGACAGAGAAATCCACATCCCCATTTATATTGTTTGCGAACGCACCTTTGAGGTTCTCTAACCGTATAATTTTCCACCCTGTAAACGGGATCACGTGGGAATTTTTGCCGTAAGCAGGAGACTCAAAATAAGTGCCATCGAAAATGTGGGCCATCGACGTCGTTTCTTCCACATTCCAATTCAACAGCTTGGTCCAATCAAAATCTTCGGAACCTTTGAAAGATTGGAAAATGCTCTCCAAAGTTTCGACCTTGGCAACCTTCCAAGAGCTGAAATCCGCTGAAATCATTTCGGAGAATGCGAACAGGTTACTCATATCTGTGACCTTTTCTGTGTTGAAGGCTGATATAGAAGAGAGAATGTTGGTTGCGAGTCTCGTAGAGTCAAAATGGGTTTCGTTGGTCGAATTCATGTCAAGTGAAAACGAATTCACGTTCTTGAAACAGCTCTGTAGATTTTGGACAGATTGCGTATCCCACGACGATAAATCTAAAACGGTAGAAGGATCTGGCTCCGACTCGAAAAACGAACGCCCAAGATTTTCGAAGGTTCCAATCATAGATTTGACTTTGGAAACTTGCCAATTTGCGAGAGCGGTTTTCAAACTCTTCTTTCCACCCCCTAAATCCGCTTCTGCCGTAATATTTGCCGTTAGAATGCCGGTATACATCCCCTTAAAAGTTCGATCGAGGTTGGTAACTTTTTCGACATTCCAATTGTGGAGATTCAAAGGCTGAACCATGATTGCGCCCTCGAAGAGGCTTTCTAGGGACGAAATGTTTTCGAGATTCCAGCTACCAAAAGAAACGTCCTTCAATTGTGCAGATCTCGCGTTCTGAAACAGAAAACGTATATCGGTCACGGTCTCTGTGTTCCAATTGCTCAGATCGGGGTCCACAGCTTTCGCATTGGCAAAAGTTTTGTACAATGACTGGACTTTTTCGATGTTCCAATTGCTCAAACCTGCAGCTATTCCAGTGCTAACTCTGCCAAACGTTGCCAACTCTGCCCCTTCGAAGGTCGATTCTAATGTCGTAACCTTCGAGACGTCCCATCCTTCGAGGTTGTTATCTAGATTTGCGCTTTTCGCATTTCTAAAAGCAGCTTTTAGGTTTTGCAACTCAGAAAAACTCCAACTCGAGACATCCGGATTCGCAAGAACAGCACCATCCAAAAATCCTTCCAAAGAAGTCACTTTATTTCCCGATGCAAACCAATTCGACATTTGATTTCCATCCAACACCACAGACACGGCGTTTTTGAACACATTTCGCATTGTCGTAACTTTACCGACTTGCCAAGAGCTGACATCTGGATTCGCTTTCGCAACATTCAAAAACATTTCGTCGAAAGACTCAACCAGATCCGTGTTCCATTCCGAACCGCAATTCGCATGACTATTCGCAGCGTTTTTAAACAAACCCTCCATATTCGTCGCGCTTTGTGTATTCCATTCCGAAATATCCGGATTCGCTTTCGCCGCTCCATCAAAGGCATGCGCGAAGTTTTCAACTTTCGACACGTCCCAATTGAGGGTTTGAGCATTATCTAAGACTGCGGAGACAGCATTTGAGAACATAAAACCGATATCGGTTGCATTTCCCATATCGAAATTCTGGACATTCGGATTCGCCTTTACTGCATCGAGGAACATACTGTTGAAATCGGTAACGCCAGAAGTTTGAAAATTATTACCCATACCAAGGACAACGGCATTCCCTGCGCTCTTGAACATCGATTTCATACTCTCCGCACTCTCCGTAGACCACTTCGACAAATCTGGATTCGCCTTCGTAGCGGTACTGAACATGTTTTCGAACGACGTGACTTTCGAAACACTCCAGTTTTCGAGCTGTGAATTATCCAAGACAACGGAAATTGCATTTTCAAACATTGATACCATGTCGGTCACTTGGGCGGTTTTCCACGAGGTCAAAGAATTCTGATCTGAGAAAGTCGCCTTCTGTGCATTGTAGAACATCTTATTCATGTCGACCACCTTAGATGTATCCCAATGAATAGTGTTCCCTAAATCAGTCAGCAAAGCTTCGGGACAGTTCGAGAACATTTTTGCCATTGATGTTGCGGATTCTGTGTTCCATTTCGAGAGGTTTGGATTTATTTTGGTCGCATCCTCAAACATCGATACAAAATTCGCCACTTTCGAAACAACCCAATTTTCCGTTGCGCTTCCATCCAAAACCACTTCTCCCGCACTATAAAATATTTTTTCCATCGAGGTTGCGGATTGTGTATCCCATTTCGACACATCGGGCTTGCAATTCGGACAATTCGCGAATGTGGAAGAGAAATCTGAAACTTTTTGCACGTCCCAATTGAGCGTATCGGCCTGATTCATCACAAGAGATTGACAATTCTCAAACACATTTGCCATGGATGTCACCGCATTAGTGTTGAAATTCTCGAAAAAAGCCGTCGAATTAGTCGGGTTGAGTTTGACAGCATTTTGAAACAGCCCCTCCATTGAAGTTACTTTGTAAGTATTGAAATTACCCCCAACACCAACACCCGCCAACACAGCATTCTCTGCATTCGCAAACGCCCATTTCATATTTGTTACGTGCGTGGTGTTCCAGTTCGAAATATCAGGATTCGCTTTTGTCGCGTCATGAAACATGCTTTCAAAATTTTCCAACGACGCGGTATTCCAACTCACAAAAGCAGTCCCATCGCCTACGAAAGACGAACAACCGTAGAACATTTCTGAGAAGTTTTTGACTTTCTCAGTATTCCAGTTATCGAAACTTGGATTTGAAGGGTCAGGATTAAATTTGATCGCTCCTTTGAACATCCCCTGCATACCCTCCACATTCGAAAGATCCCACTCGGTCGCACCATTTCCAGCCCCGAAAACATTTCCCCCTGAATTCCCGCCAGATCCTAGAAAGTCTATAGCTCCAGCAAACATAAACCCCAAATCCGTCACTTTTGATGAAATTGCCCATTTCGACGTTTCGGGATTCGCTTTTTCCGCGTTATGGAATAGAGAATTAAGCCCATCTCCTTCGACGGAGCTGAGATTCCAATTTTCCATTTGGGTGGCGCCGAGAGTAACTTGTTTACTATTACGAAACATCGCTTTCAGATTCGTGACTTGATTCGTCTTCCAAGAAGAAATAGATGCTATGGCAGGATTGGCTTTCATGGCATTGGCATTCGATAAGCATCCAATGGGTTCGTAATTTGTAGTCGAGTTCCCATCTGATTCGCAGCCGTCGAACATCGATTCAAAACTGTTCACCTTCCATGTGTTCCATTTTGTGCCCATAGTCCTAGAACTATCTCCAGCAGCATTTTCTGCCATTCTAAACATTCTTGCCATCGTTGTTGCCGATTCTGTATTCCAATCGGAGAGATCAGGATTCGCTTTTGATGCTGCATCAAACATCCCACTAAAATTTTCGACTTTCCTCACATCCCATGCAGAAGTCTGCGCATTTCCCAATTCCAACTCCACTGTCCCGGCAAACATCCGCTCCATACTCGTTACCAATTCGACATTGAAGGATTCGACCGTCGGATTCGCCTTCAGAGCGCCGTCGAAGAAATTGGAGAGATTCGTCACTTTATGCGTATTCCATTTCGTGCAATGGGAAGCATGCCCAGAACAATCAAGTAAAGCATTTTCCGCCCCCTGAAACATCCCCTCCATAGAAACAGCAGACTCAAAATTCCACTCTACTATTCTTGGGTTTGCTTTCGCTGCCCCAGAGAACATCTCTGCGAAATTCGTGACCTGTTCCGATTCCTGCCAATTCAGATTGTATTGATAGTTCGAGGTATCCAACACAGCAGATTCAGCGTCTTTGAACATGGCTTCGAAGGTTAAAGCAGATGTAACGGCCCAATTTTCGAGATTCGGATTCGCTTTCCGCGCCCCCGAAAACATTTCTTTAAAGCTAGTAACTTTCGTCACATCCCAATAGCTTTGCCCTGCGGGATAGGTTTTGCCGTCGTTGAAATGACTCGTATACTCCAAATCTGATATCAAGTCGTCGAATACGATTTTTTCGCAATTTTTGAACATGCCTTCCATAGAAACTGCAGAAGAAGTGAACCAATTCGCTATATTAGGGGCTCCGCCAAAATTCTCGAACATATAGGCAAAATCTGTCACCTTAGATACATCCCACGTATAGTATAAACTTCCCGGATGTCCTGGATAAGGTCTACCTGCCTTGACATAATCGCCTGAATCCTCTTCGCCGTTACTATCTCCATCTTGATTTATTGTATTGATATTTTCAGTTTCAACACCGGAAAACATGTAACTCATATCGACTACTAGGTCGGTTCGGAGGCAGGAGAATATTGGACGAAGTTTTTTCGCATTTTTGAACATCTTTCTCATATTTGTAACTTTTTCAGTGTTCCAAAAATTTTGCACCCCACTGTTGCCATCGTTTTCATCGTTTAAAACGGGAATAGTGTAGTGTGCCATATCCATACCAACTGTGTCCGAATCGATCGCGACGAAAGATTCCGCGTTTTCAAACATCGATTCTAAAGTTCGTGCTTCTTTCAAACACCAATACCCAGGGAACGGGTTTGCTTTGGATGCTCCGGCGAACATGAAAGAAAAATCTGTGACTTTGTCTGTGTATCTCCAACCGGTTTTGTCGGTGACGGCATCAGAGCTATCGTCCGTTTTTCCGGAGAGATTGTCCAACACTATTTGGTTTGCGTTCTGAAACATCGATTTCAAACTTGTCGCAGAAGCGAAATTGAAATTTTCTATGCCACTCGGATTCCCGGCGAGAGAAACACAATCCTTGAACATATTGGAAAAATCAGTGACTTTACCCATATTGTTGCCTGTGAAAGCTGTCCCGAAAGTCACTATACTCCCTGCGTGGTTGGCAGTATTGGTTTGGAAATTCTCAGCCCCTTCGAACATGCTTGCCATGCTTGTAACTTTCTCAGCATTGAACAACGAAACATCCGGATTCGCTTTTTTCGCATTCTTGAACATCCCTTCAAAACTAGTTGCGGAATCAGTCTCCCAACTCCCCGCGACCTGTTGAGGATTGCTATCAGCTAAAACCGGGTCTTTCTCTGAATAACCCTCAAACATATACGAGAAGTCTTGCACTTTTCGCACATCCCACGCATCGTTTTTATCCATTCTTCTTGCCACCCACGCGCCGAAATTTAAGTTGGATTGTTGATTCAATACGCCAGCGTTAGAAAACATGTATGCCATGTCCGTTACTTGTTCGGTTCTTAGATAGGGAAGGGCAACTTCAGCATGTTTGCAATTCCTGAATAGAGCGCGCATATTGGTGACTTTGTAAGTGTTCCAGGGTTGGTCGTTGGCCCAATCCGAGAAATTGTTGTCATCGTGTTTTGTGTACGAGCCTGGCGTACTCAAGTCCCCCTTGCCAGTGCTCTGACCCCCAAAACGAAACACCTCTGCGCCATCAAACATCGATTCTAAAGTCTCAGCTGATTTCATATTCCAGTACCCGGGGTACGGGTTCGCTTTGGATGCGCCAGAAAACATGAAAGAGAAATCTGTGACTTTTCCTGTAGCCCTCCAGCCGTCGCGGTCAGTTGTGGATAACGATTGATCACTTTGGCTATAGCCGTCGAGGACGATTTTATCAGCATTCTCGAACATCGATTTCAAATTCGTAGCCGAAACGAAATTGAAATCTGCTATCCCACTCGGATTCCCGACGAGCGAAATACAGTTCTTGAACATGTTGGAGAAATCCTCGACTTTGGCTATGTTGTTGCCGCCAAATCCCGTTCCGAATGTTAGACTTCCATCTGAATTGCTCGCAAAACTTTGAGCGTTTTCGAACATGGATTCCATGCTTGTTCCCATGACAGTATTGAATGTGGATATGTCGGGATTGGCTTTCGATGCTCCAGAAAACATAAATGCGAAGTCAGTGACTTTCGCAGTGTCCCAATTTTGGAAAGCACTAGAAGTTTCTGAGGCTAAGCCGTCGAGTACGATCTCGGGGCAATTTTGAAACATGCCTCTAAAGTTCCGAGCTTGATCTGTCTTGAAATTTTCCAACCCTGTCACACTTCCCGGATTTCCTCCTCCAACACCTAACACCGCCGCATTGGCGAACATATTTCCAAAATCCGTAACTTTGCCCATATTGTCCGTGAATGTTGTTCCAAATCCATTCACGAATTCACAGCTTTCGCAATTTTCGAAAATCTGACTCACATCTAGAGCAGAAAAAACATTCCAGGAAGAGACATCCGGGTTCGCCTTTCTCGCTCCGGAAAACATTCCGGACAAAGAAGTTACTTTTTGGACTTTCCAATTGTTCAAACTTATCCCCCCACTACTACTTCCAAAATCTGTCTCAGCGAACATCCTGGTCATATCTGTCGCATTTTCGACATCCCAAGCAGAAACTCCTGATCCGGGATCTGCCTTCACAGCGCCGTCGAACATCTCCTTAAAATCAGTAATCTTCGAAACATCCCAATTCGCAAATTGTGCATTGTTTCCGACAAACGAAATAGCATTTTTAAACATCCCTTCTAAACTCGTCACAGTATTATCACCTGACTGTACAGAAGAACTCTTCATCCAAGAAGAAACATCCGGATTCGCCTTACTCGCTCCCGAAAACATCTCAGCCAAACCGCGGTCATCAGCCGTAGTCTTAGCAAAATCCGTGCTCCATTTTGTTCCAGCTAAACACTCGCAATTCACCGCATCCTTAAACATATTCTGATATTTCTGTCCCATATATGTATTCCATTTCGATATATCCGGATTCGCTTTTAGAGCATTCTGAAAAGCGTGTTCCCAGTTCGTGACTTTCCTCACATCCCAATTTTCTGTTTGTGCCCCATCTAAAACAGCAGACTCTGCATGACTGAAAATTCTTTGCATAGCTTCTACTTGCGAAACGTCCCAATTACTCAAATCCGGATTCACTTTATTCGCGCCCGCAAACATCCCGCTTAAATCAGTGACTTTCGAGGTGTTCCAATGTGGCCAACTTGAAATTACGTTTCCAGGTCCTCCGTTTCCGTCAACTTGAAAGTAGCCAGTTCCTTGAAACACTTTCATATTTTTGAACATGACACCCATGGTAAGAGCGGATTCGGTATTCCATTTCGAAACGTCCGGATTTGCCTTCGCAGAGTCTGAAAACATTGCACGGAATGATGTTACTTTCTGGACATTCCAGTTTTCAACATTGTTATTATCTATTTCTATTTCTATATTGTTATTGAACATATTTTCCATATCAGTTACTTGAGAAGTATCCCAGGATGTGAATTTTTGTATTGAATTCTGATTCTGTGACGTGAAAGAAGTGCAGTCCGAGAACATGTTGCTCATATCCGTCACACTCGAAGTTTTCCACTTCGCTAAATCCAACGACGCATCCGCATTGGATAGTTCGAAGAAACTCTGAAAATTCTGAACTTTGGAGGTGTTCCAATTTTCCAGCCTACTCCAATCCATATCTCCTCCCGTATGACCATAGAAAAAGTGTCCCATATCAGTTACGGAACCCATGTCCCAATTCTGCACTTTTGGATTCGCTTTGGCTGCGTTGTAAAGGAAGGAATTGAAATTCTGAACTTTCGAAACGTCCCAATTTTGTGTTCCCGTGTTAGTGCCGTCTAATTCGAACGACTCAGCATTATAGAACATTCTCTCCACGGTTGTGGCGGAACTGAGATCCAAATTCTGCACCCATGATCCGCCAGACGCGTCTTTCGCTTTGCTAGCGCCGGAGAACATTTCTTTGAAGGAAGTCACCTTATTCGTCTGCCATTTATTATCAAATCCAGTCGCGAAAAGGTTAGTTTTTCCACAATTCAGACAGTCTTTGAACATGCCTTCCATATTCGTGGCAGCCGATGTGATCCAATGGGCCACATTCGGATCGCAATAGGTGTATCCATCAAACATTTTAGAAAAATCTTGGACCTTATAAGTATTCCAATTCTGACCACCTACCCCAGGTCCTAAGTCGTCTCCGACTCCTTTTCCGGAGCTTTCATTCGATTCTATCCCCGCAAACAACTCCGACATAGTCACTGCGTGATGCGTCTTCCAATTGTGTACATCGGGCCTCGCTTTTTTCGCATTTTTAAAAACTCTTGCCAAATTCGTAGCCTTCCATGGGTACCATTGGTAATCCCCCCCGTTTTTAAACAACAAAGCATTTTCCGCCCCCTCGAACATGGACTCCAACGTCATATCTTGTATATGATCGTGGCCGGAAAAATACCAATCTTCTAAGTCGGGGTTTACTTTCGTGGCCCCAGCAAACATGAACGAATAATCCCAGACTTTTTTCAGTGGATAAAGCGCCACGCGCGGCGACCATTTCACCACGGCTAACCCGTCAAGGACAATTTCTGTAGAATCCTTGAACATGCCTTGTAGCGTCGTAGCAGAGTTAAAATCGAAATTTTCTATCAGAGGAGGATTTCCGGGGAACGAATTGCTGTTTCTCGCGAACATATAGGAGAAATCTTCGACTTTGCCCATGTTTTGGATCCAATTTGAATCGAATCCGTCTGTTAGTCCAACAGAATCGCAGGAATTGCAGTTTTCGAACATTCTGGAAAGAGAAGTCGCGGAAAAAATATTCCAGTCTCCGCATTTCGGATCAGCTAATAATGTATTCATGAAGAGTCCCTCGAATTTTTCGACTTTTTGAACGTTCCAGTTTTCAAGTATGGTTTGATCCAAAACAGCGTGTGTTGTGTTGGCGAACATATGGGAAATATCGGTCGCGGATTGGAGATCCCAATTTTTTATTATGGTCTTGGAAGTGTCAGAAGGGTTGGAGTCGTCCGGATCGAAATTCTCTCCTAACCCCATAAACAGTTCGGAAAAGTCTTTTACTTTGGAAACGTCCCATTGGGAGATGGAATTGAAGCCTTTGCTCATCGTGACACCGCTTGCGCCTTTGAAGAGTGCTTTCAAAGAAGTGATTTTGCCAGAAGTGAGTTGCGAGTTCCACTTGGTCAAATCAGGATCTATACTTTCCGAAAACGCAAAGAGTCCCTCTATGTTCGCAGAATTGACGATCCAATCCTCCACATTCGGGTTCGCTTTTTTCGTCTCTGCGAACAAATATGAGATATCGTTAGTCGCTGTCAGTGGTGGTTGCCCACCTGCGCCTGTAAACCAAGAGCTGACATCCGGATCGCACGCTTCACATCCTCTGAAAATTGAAGACATAGAGTCGAGATAATCTAAATCCCACGAAAGAGGCCATTTCGAAACGTCGAGATCTGTCAGCGGATTTTTCGTGTCTTGAAACATCGACTCGATTGTGTCCACATAACTCATGTCCCAATCACCGACCCCAGCCCCTGAGAAACTATCTGTCGATTTGAACATCGAATCCATATCACTGACTTTTCTCGTATCCCACTTGTTCAGATTTCCGAGACTTGCCTTTGAAGCACCATCAAACATAGCATACATATTTGTTCCCTTCTCCGTATTCCAGTCCTCCACATTCGGAAGCGGAGCGTTTTCGCAACCGTAAAACATCAGTTGAAAATCGACTGCATGCGCAGTGTTCCACTTGCTTAGATCCCCGAGATTCGCTTTCCCGCACTCAGCAAACATACCGTCGAATGTCTGGACTTTATGTGTGTTCCAATTTTCTACATTCGCAAGAACAGCATTGCCGCAGCCCTTGAACATGTTTCTCATGCCGTCACTTCCTTGTCCCTTTTCCGTGTTCCATTTTGAAACGTCGGGATTCGCTTTCGAGGCGTCCTTTGTATTTCCACACACTGCCGACATATAAAACATTTCTTGAAAATCTTTATTCTTCGAAGTGTCCCAATTCGTCATCTGCGTTCCATCCAAAACCGCATTACACGCAGACTTGAACATATAGATCATGTCTTTCACTCGACTGACATCCCAGCTTTCGACATTTGGGTTCGCTTTCCAAGCGCCAGAGAACATATACGCCAAAGTTGTAACCTTATAAGTATTCCATTTGGCGCCTGTATTCGCAACGGCTGACTCGGCCTGATCAAACATCGACTCCATCGTATCAGTGGCGGACATAGTATTCCACTCGCTCACATCAGGATTCGCCTTTCGAGAAACGTAGAACATTTCCTCAAAACTCGTCACCTTTCGGACGTCCCAATTAAGTGTTCCTCCTCCTTCTAAAATCGCTTCATCAGTAAACGAAAACATCCCCTCCATATCGGTTACTTCTGACACATCCCATCCAGAAACGTCCGGGTTTGCTATGACTGCGAAAGAAAACATCCATTTCATGTCGGTTACTTTATTGGTGACCCAATTTGCCGTATAAGGATTCGCGACTTCTGCATATTCAAAAAGACTGTTGAAATTCACGATTTTATCCGTAAAAATAGAATTCGGACTTTCAAAAGGTCGTGCTTTTGCCGCATTTGTGAAAGCAAAATCCAAACCATTTCCTTCAATAGTTGGGAGCCCGTTTCCGACGCTTTTTATACTAGCAGTAGCGCTTTCAGCCTGATAAAACATGTAGCTCATATCAGTTACTATGTCCAATTCCCACTGACTACAATCCGGATCTGCTTTTTTTGCCCCTTTGAACATGTTTTTCACATCTAAAACTTTTTTCATATCCCAACTTGTCGTCTGTGAACCATCTATGACAACAGACAACGCGCCATTAAACATATCAGACATATCAGTGACTTTATCCGTGACCCAGGATAAGACGTTAATATTGGCGAGTTCGGCATTTTCGAATACACTTTTAAAGGAAACGACTTTGTCAGTAAACAGAGAATTCGGAAGCGGAACCCCTCCACCACCAAAAGGCACCGCTTTTCTGGCATTTCTGAAAGCGTATTCCAAGCCGTTAGCTTCTAGCGTTGGACCAACATGCCCTACCGAAATTATCGCTGCTTCGGCACTCTCCGCACCGTCAAACATGTAAGAAATATCGGTTGCGACATGCAATTCCCAAGTGCTGCAATCCGGATTAGCTTTTTTTGCATTCTGGAACATATAGGATAAGTCTTTCACTGTTGCCATGCACCAACTTTCTGTCTCCCTCGCTACAATCTCCTCTGCATTCATAAACATCGACTTCATAGATGTAACTTTATAAGAATTCCAGCCTTGTGAGTCGGAAAATTCGCCAGTTGCAATTTCGAATGTCGTTGAATCTGCGAACATTCCCTCGAAAGAAGTCGCTTCCTTCGTGTCCCAATTGTTTCCGAAGGAGAATGGACCTTTATTTCCACCAGAATTTCCAGTAAAATTCTCAATATTCGCAAACATATAGCTAAACTCCGTGACTTTCCTCGTATCAAAGTTTAGAGTTTTTCCACTCCAATCCAAATCCGGATTAATCCCGTCAAACATATGGCCCACATTCTGAGCCTTGAACGTATTGAAATTCTGTATTATAGAATCAAATGCTACTTGCGATATTTTACTCGCTCCTTGAAACATATTATGGAAAAACTTCACTTTCTGAGTGTTAAATTTAGAAACATCAATCCCATCTGGCAAGAATTCCATACTCTCCGCACTACGGAACATATTATTCATATCAATTACAGAAACCGTGTTCCACTTACCTATATTTGGCACATTCGCCTTTTTTGCACCGCTGAACATGTTCATCATCGTAGTCACTTTATGGGTTAACAATCCTTCTAATTTACTCGGACGCGCATTAGGAGCATCCCGGAACATCTGTTTTGTTGCGGACAACGTGATATCGGATAGACTATAAATCCCTCCATTCTCAATTAAATTATTGGATCCATTGGGACCGAATTTTGAACTATCTAAATCCGCCACCGCAACCTTACACTCCTGAAACATACCACCGAGAGAAGTAGCTGACTCGATTTGCCATTTGGAAACATCGGGATTTACTTTATGCGCGTACCAAAATGTGTAGAAAAAGTTGGTTACTTTACGAACATCCCAATTCTCCGTCATCATTGGATCAAATTCGAGTTTATAAACTTGACGAAACATCCTGTCGGTGTCCAATAAACCGGAAACATCCCACGAACCTACTTTTGTTGTTTGGCCAAGAGTATCTTGTTTGGAACTGTCACCTACTGTTTTTTGATTTGAGTCTCCATCCGGTGCGTCTTTTATGCCAAATACGGGGAGGTTCATCCAGGTCAATTCCCACATTGCCGTAAACATTCTGTTCATACTAGTTACTTTTCTCGTCACATGCCAAGAGGAGAGATCAAGATGAGTAACGTTGTGATTATCATCAAAAAAATCGTAAAACGAAGTGGCTTTAATATTATTTGCCATATCTCCGCCAATTACCGGAATGTCAGCACCATTCTCATCACAATTATCCATCCCCATTCCAGATAGAACATTGGCGAAATCTAAAGAGCCTGCATAATTGTCCCACCGCGCGAAAACACCTATCAGATTTTCGACCTTGTTCAAACTTATATACCCGTTGTTTGCCCTGTGAAGTCCCTTTATCTCAGTCAAGGAGTTTAAATTGTCGAATAATCTACTCGCATACTCGATATTAGGCGTTCGGAAGGGAGATGGTCCGATCTGTGTCACTTTTTTAGCTGATAAAAATCCACCCTCCATATTTATTACAGATCTAGATTGAAATTCGCTAATTTCGATGATATTGGAGCAAAAATTTTCTAAAAAAGGGCCATTCGTAGGGCCTAACTCTTCGTAAGTAGGATTATCAAATCCCCAGTACCCCTCAACGAATGAGGGGACGCAAGACCAGCGGGGAACTTCTCCCGTCACAGAAACAAGACTCCCTTCAAATCGTATTGTATAAACTCCCGCATTCACATAAGAATGAAACACGTTGTTATGATTTGTCCACAAATCATCACAAGATTCTGCAGTGTTTCCGTTGTCGCCCCAAACTATGGTGCCTGAGCAACGTGTTTTCCAGGGGTTGTTGATGAGATCGGAGGAATCAGAATAATCATAGAGGAAGGGGAGAATGATATCAAAATTTGAAGAGGGGACCGAAATTTGGAACTCCAGGAAAGAATCGGGGGCACTCAGTATTCGGGTAGACTCAGACTTGTCGGGTACACGATTCGGATTAGTGTGGGTAGACTCAGACTTGTGGGCACTGGCTACCGCAGAGACTGTCAATGTGGGTTGGGATAGGAATAAGATTGGGGATAATAAGCTTGATGCTAACAATGTGCCAAGTCTCATTTTTCTAGACAATGCAAGCCTCATTTTTCTAGATTGATTTTTTCTAGACTTGCATGACACAAGATTTTCTTCTCTTCTCACGCCCGCTGAGGGTTTTTCTTCTCTTTTCACCCGCATTATATCAACATTCGGAATGTAACTCCTAGTCATTGTCAATCGTTAACCATTATTCACATTAAGAATTTTTGTTGCGCATTTTCGACTCGATTTAACATTTTGTTGCGCATTTTCGACACGATAGGATGCCCTATACGGTTCGAATTCAATAATATATCATCAGATTCATGGGTTAACCTTTTCATGGGTATCGGTTCACGTTATCATGGGTTACTTACCCATGATGGGTTGGATGCCACCTTTCTTTCTTTAAATTGTGGTCCGGAAGGTGCCACCTGTGTCAAGTAATACTTATCGAAAATCTATCTTCGCAAAATCTATTTCATCTATCGCAAGATTTTGCAAGAAGATCCATGATATGAACATTCAAGATCTCAAAAAAATCGATATCATTCATTGTGTTACGGTTAACTTACCTACCAACTATATGTGCCAATATGCCAATATGGCAATACCTTTACTTACGGTTACCTACCTGGTAGGAGGAATGAAATCAAAGAACAATGAGCTTAAGGCTTCTTACAAATCGCAGCGTGTTATCTCGGCACACATTCACAGAATTTCGAACACCTTCAACGATTATGCCTTCAAATTTTGAGTCATTACCTGCTTGAAAATCTGAATCAACCCTGGAGTCTAACGGTACCTGACGACATCAAATCCACGACTCGAGTCAGCTGCTACCGTTACATAACATTGCAACTATACACCGCCGCAGACAGGTAACAGACAGCAACAGACCTAATGGCAACTCTATCGCGATTTACTGATCGAAAAACAACAATGCACAACGATCAGACCAAAAAACTAACGACGCACATCAGAGCAAACAAATTCAAACTGAAATCACTACGGATTGACGATGCTAAGCCGGTTCCCCGTGTCACACGGCGTGTGGATACGGCTGAAAAACAAACAAATCGAATAAGAATTCTTCATGAACACGCAACTTCCACTGCAAGTCTCAGCGACCTCTCTTCAGATTTATCATCAGATTCTGATTTCATTTCCTCGAAAATTTTTTTAGCTCTCTCTCGAGGCTGTGAGCCGCAATCAATGAGAAAAGTTACTCAATGTAGCTCTGATATTATCAGCAAAGATGAAAAAACGTATTTAACTCATTGTAGCTCTGGATATTGATTCTGATGACTAACAATCACATACTGTCATAACTCTGGCACTTATTATCAACGATTAATTTCGCGTGATTCAAAATTTCAAAGAAACTGTAATACTGTATCGATTATATGAGATTCATCAGGCTTCGACCTTTCTTTTTGCATGGCTATATACCCTAGCTACCATACCTGTGAATCATACTGGGGCCCGGTTACCATATAGTTACAATGCCTGTGAATCATATCGGGCTGTAACAAAATTATTTACAATTGAATTCACTTTTGAATTGACTTCAAATTGAAACACTCTACGCGTCAAACACCTCTACTTATCATGACACTGCAATGACTGTTCACCCGTCAAACGCCTCAAACCCGACGGCTATATCGCCGCCGGCTGTATCGCCGGGGAAATTATATACTACGGGGAAGTACTACAATCAATACGCAATGCCAATACACAAATAACTCTTGGATTTACGGGGAAATTCAAAAAATACTTCAGATTCGGGAGCTCTGTACAACCTCTGTACAATTGAATTCTGCTGCCCGCACGTTACTACGTGTGATCAAATTTCTTCGCGAAACAAAAACTCACAAAATAATATCTCTGTCCAAGTTTTGGACACTGATCATGATTCCTTACTCAGAGTAGTAACCAGTCCTTTTGGACTTGTGTCCTTACACGAACTATACGTCGCAAATTCGCAATGATTCGGAATCATGTACTGTATATAGTTTTTCGATGCATCAATTAGAGAGCTCCGAGCTCGTTACTCCCCTCTTGCAAGTTGCATTGTCAATTTGTCAATGAGACGGCAAATAATAATATTTTGAAACTGGCATAGTGATATGCATAGTGATAGCTTGAAACGGCATTGAAATAATATTTTGAAGCGTATCTATGGAATGAAACGGAGGACCACGACCCAACTGGGTAGAAACTTGTGGACCTAGACGATCCTTGATTTTTGTATAGCAAAAGCGACCTATTTTCTCTAAATGACGTTGTTTTTTCATGATTTGAAGATCTTGAAATTTTTTTTCATAGATTGAAGGCTAATAGGCTGAGATAGCTATTTGTTTGCTCATAGATTCCATAGACAAAGTTCGCTGATTGAATAGAAAAAACGCTGACTGTTATAGCTTCCAATACTGTAAATCGATATACTCGTCTAGTGCTCGTCTAAGAAACTGTCGTCTACTCAAAGAAACTGTGACTCAAATTTATACGGAGGAACGCAATGCTATACGGAGGAATTCAGTCCAGAATTCCATCAGAGATAGATAAAACAACGACTGCAAACTTGCATGCAACGATTCAAATGGATATTGTGCAACTATTCAACGATTCTAATTTGATATCATTCTTTAGGTGTACATGATTACTTAGCGTGATATTACTTAGCGTGATTCAACGATTCTTGAGCAACTGATTCAACGATCCTTAGGCAACTGATTCTTAAGCAACTTTTTTTTTTTGAGACAGGGGTATTTCATTTTTTAGATTACTCGTCCTCTCCCGGCAGTAGCTCTCCAGGCGCCCTACTGCCTCGAATAGCTATCATTTTGTCATCATCTTTTGTAGACTTTGTTTTTTCTGACTTCCTTGATTTCTTCGACTTCTTATTTTCATCTGACTTATCCGACTTTTTATCTTCGTCATCCCCGAGCATCTCTGCTCCTTTTCCAGATTTTTTGGAAGTCGATTTTTTTATCTCATCTGGAGCCTTACTACCCCTGATAGACAGAAGTTTCTCCGATTTCGACGATTTGGTCGACTTCCTAGCGGAAGCCTTCACCATTTCACCGCCGTCGGAATCTTCATCGTTTCCACCTTTGGTGCTCGATCTCATCGATTTTTTCTTTTCAGATTTTTTCTCGCTCTTCTCGGATTTCCTACCACCTTCCGACTTGATACTCTTTTTCGGGTTATCACCTCCTAAGTCATCTTCATCCTCAGCGGAAGCCCGTCTTTTCAAGGTAGAAGCTCCGGCAGAGAAGTAGCTGGCCGCTTTTTTCGAAGCTTTTGATGATTGACTGGCGTCGATCTTTTTCTTCGAAGTGCTTTTGCTTGCTCCTATTGACGCCAGCCCTATATCCCCCGTTTTCGATTTTTTCGAGCTTTTTCTGGATGAAGCTTTTGATTTTTTCGCGCTTGGATCTAGGTCAAGATCATCATCCATCTCGTCCGGTACTTCAGAATCATTCCCACCTCGAGCAGCGCCGATTGCTGATAAAAATCCACCCCCGACACTGGCTATCGTGCTGTTGACGCCTTTTGATTTCATAGACACGCGAGTATCGTTATTATCTGGAAACAGTTCTGCATTATCGGCGCCAGAAAGCCGTTTTTGTCGAATAGAAGATCGTTTGGAAGCCTTACTCCCTGTCGAATGACGTCGGAGAGAATTTCTCTTTTTCGATTCTGAAGACTGAGAATTCGTTTTGCCGAAGGAGTTCGTCTTGGCCACTGCTGCATTACCCAAAGGATCTCGGAATTGCGTTCGCATCAGTGGCTCCTGCTTTTGTGAAGGGCGTTCGTTTTCTCCCTCTCCCCAAGTATTCCAATTTGAATCATTATTATTCCAGTTTTGATCGAACCCGAGTTCTGGAGCTGCATTGACGTCCATACCTTTCGCGTCCAACATGGCATTCGCGTCTAACATAGCATTGACATCGTCCAATCCAACCAAAGCACGCCCATCCACAATCGTTGTATTCACGCCGTCGTTGAGATTAGCTAACTTCGCACCTTGAGATTTTTTCATCCCAATTTTGCTATTAGCATCCATCGATTTGTGGTAAAGACTGGCATTTCCAAGCGATTTCCAGGCGTTCCAATCGACGCCGAAACTTCGGTTTTGAGATTCCGAAGCGAAACTACCGAATTCGCCGGATTTGCCCATTCTGAAGAGCGAAAGCTCGTTTTTCAACTTTTCTTCTGTCTCTTCCTCTATACGTTTCTTCCTCTGCTTGTACGCAATAGCCATAACCGCTCCGATGGCGACGACGCCGACTAATGAGAGGATGATAGCGAGCGCGGCACCGCCTCCGCCGCCAGAAGCGCCGCTGGAAGCAGACCCGCCAGTCTGTAAAGCTTGCGGATCTATAATTTCTGTGGTGTTGGTTGTCTTCTGCGGTTGAGGTGGATCCGTTTGCGGTGGATCCGTTTGTGGTAGCGGTGTGGTATTGTCATTATTGTTGTTGTCATTGTTATTTGAGTTATCATCATTGTTATCATTCGGATCGCCATGAATCATGATCGAAACAAGGTCGGCCTCCGCCGAGGTCTTTACCTCTAAATCTTGCACCGCAACGCCATATTGCCACATATCCATCTTGAAATTGGAATCCAAATCAGCTTTGTTTTCCGTTTTCTGCAAAATCTCAATGTCCCCCGGTTTGTCGCCAGTCACCAATACATCAGCGGCGAAAACAGTGGTCGATGCGAGATTTCTGGAGCTTCTTAGACTACTTTGACGTAAGCTGCTTTTATTCAGCCTCCGTCTTCGCAAAGAAGAGACTTTGGTCAGTTTCAAATTCAAAATTTTGATTTCTACCGAATTGGGGTCCAAATCCGGATAGGTTTTTGGAATGGTTTTTGCGGTTGATTGTTCTATCATATCTTTGACTTCGGATTCTGTTTTTTCGCCCGGGAAATTCCCGCCGATATCAAGTTTCAAAGCCGGAATGAATAAATCCCCATTCTTTTTCAAAAGTGGGCTTCCATTGTCTTCGGTGAGAAATTCAGGGCTTGCGGTTTCCACTTGAGGGAGAAAATGACCGTGGGT
>Ga0099797_100424_pt1 | contig 27285 bp, 27 predicted proteins | sample Uncmet_Sort48C_1_FD_89871 | JGI IMG/M metagenome (GOLD analysis project Ga0099797, IMG submission 89871) | Marine eukaryotic communities from CALCOFI LINE 67, Pacific Ocean - C012_Sort48C_1 | ecosystem: Environmental > Aquatic > Marine > Oceanic | place: Pacific Ocean: Monterey Bay | collected... | reverse complement strand
CATCACAGTACTTATTTTTTGTATGCATTCTAAGTCTCAGTACCGAACCCCAATTTACCGTCCTGCGAAAAAAACACCTTGTCCGCTTGCTTACTTGCCAGTCGCTCGACGACGCCCTCCGCCATTCTCGAGGCCATTTTTTGGGTCTTCGGAGCACCTTCTTTGGGGGCCTTCGTTTCGCCTCCACCCGTCTCGGCTGCCGCCTCGACTAACCCGATATTTGGCGGCACAAGTTGGCGCGGGAAAGCCTGCGTGACCCGCTTGTTGCGGTCCCCAGCACCCACGCCCACGTTCACTCCACCCCCGAAGCTCGCCAACGGCCCCTGTAGATTGAGCACGTGACGCCCCGCCAACGCCGGATGCGTTTTTATGCGCAGCCTGGGTTGCGAGGGTGCGTCGGGGGTTTTCCGCTCTACACCTAGGCTTGTTGTAGGCTTGTGATCCTTGCTGTTGGCACTATCTGTACACCTAGCCTGGCCTTTTGCGAGGTCCCCCGACTGCATACTAGTACTGGACTGCTCCTTCGAAGTAGACTCCTGCTCCTCAGCCGCCCGCAGCTGGCTCACCCCGTCGTTCGCGAAGCGCCACGCCAGTTTGAGCATGATCGATCCGTTCACCGGCTCGATTTTCTTGAACCGCCGGTCGGGATGATCGAAGTCGACGGTGAAGCGCGTCAGCTCGCTCTTTTTCACTTTGTTCAATCTTCGTAACGGCCAGTCGCCTTGGGCCACGCAGCGGGTGCCACGCTTGAAGGGACTCTCGTCACCTCTTTGCGGAAGATGCTGCCAGACTTCCACCTCCAGCCTTTTTGTTTTGCCGAGTTTCTTCAGTATTAACGATTTTGAAGAGACGCTGTCCGGTGACATATTAAGAACATAGACCCCAAAATCAAACTCATGAAAGGAGAATGAACTAACACTGATGATACTTCAACCACGTCGTCGTATATACCAAGTGACCATTCCAGACCCTCCCGCTATCATAAGCTCATTTCATGTGTCTTAAATAATATGGAAACACTGAGAGTGAACCTGGCTTCGTGCATACGCGCGAGCGACACGAAGCGGAGAAGCGCCACTGGCGGGTCCTTTATGGAACCCCAGCAGAAATCCGTAGGCACGTTGGGTGCCACGGTGGGGGACTCGAGGCGCAGCTGCCACGCCAGTGCCTCGCACTTCGCGACCACGATGTACTCCGTGTCGGCTTCGCCAGAGGCCACACGCAGCTGCAACTCCCCCAACTCCACGGTACAGTTCATCCCGTAGCGCTCCTGCTGCTGCTGCTGCTGCTGCTTGAAGTTGAATGCCGAACGCGGACTAAATTCGTTTTACTTGACGAAACGACGCGGGGTGAAAGACACCGGAACGGATGCGTTCATGAGGTATTTACAACTTCTCCTACGTATTCTAATTCTAGATCAAATCAGCATTATTCGTGCCACTACCCATGCAGGCCGAATACACTGCCTATGATTATGATGATGATGACTCTAGGAGCGAGGCGGGAGGGGCTCCAAATGACTTTCGGGTAGTGCTTTTTTGTTGCACTAGTATGAAACACGCTCTGCAACGTCTGGAAAACATGCTGTTGCAGTTCCCGACCAAACGAACACTTGGCTGCCTGCGCGTCAACCGGCAAGACAAAGGGGGGCCAATATTCACACTTCTGTACAGAAACAACTCTGGAATAAATGAGACAGTAAGAACGGTAGTACCAACGGTCAGTGCCGCTTCATCGCACTAAATTATATTCTTGTACCCAAAAATGACGCATCTGTTTCTGCGGTCCGGGTCTGTGTACCACGGAATGCACGCGACGTTCATACATTTGCAGATCCGGACACCATTCACGCCCCCGAGAATTGAACGTAGGTCACCTCCACATTTTCATTAGGAGCAAATGCTCTAATAATCACAGTCAATCAATAACGCTCAAGAGGATACCATTATCCCTCCACCTCGTTTCAGATTTAGTTGATCCGTAATCGCCTCAAATTCTTGTGAGGATGATGCCATCCACTCCAGTCTTGCCACGAGCCTTCGTCCCTCCTCCATCACCAGAGGATTGTTCTGCCAGTCCGCCCCGTAGGCAGATTCGGAATCCAGCAGCAGTGCGCGAATCGACTTCGGGATCTCTTTCGTGGTGGCTCTGCGGAGATTTCCTTTGCGAAGCTCCACGGAGTAATCCTGGAGCCGTTTCTTCAAAACCGCCCGGTTGCCGACTGTGACCAGGTCAGCCGTATATTCATCATCGCCCGTTAAGTGGCCGTGGGGCTTCTTTGACTTCGGGCTTGTTTGTTTACGACTGATGATATTAGTGCTGCCAACCTTTGTTTTTTCCGTATGAGAACTCCCATTAGTGCCTCCAGTTTTCTCAGAATTGGTATTGCCGGGCTTCCTCTGTTCTCTTGGAGAAAAATTTTCCAATGAGAGCGCCCCAAGGAGCTCTTCGTCCCGTCGCTCGCGTACGATTCGACGCGCGACCACTTCGGCGACATAATTGAGAATTCGACGGTTGTTTTCTGCAAACACAATTTGCTCTACATCAGCAACGCCCATGGCCTGGGACGCCAAGCGATTGAGCTCCTCCTCTGAATTCAGCCACGTGGCGGCAAAATACTCGCGCAAATGCTCCCAGATGAATTGATCCGACGCAGGGGCGGTTGGCCAGCCGTAAACCCGTCGAAGGTCCGTGATGGGCAACTTTACCAAAGAGAGAGCTTCTGGAAATAACAATTCCTTTTCGACTTCGCTCTTTGAAAAAGACCCGCTGGCGATGCGGGCGTCCGCGAGGTTCGTCAGCAATTGCGCTTCCAGAGCCGTCATGCACTTGAGCTCCACAAACCCCTCCAACGCCCTCGCAACGAACGTGCGATCAGCGAAAAGATCTGGCAAAGCGCTCAGAAGACGGTGGCCAGTCTTTTTGATGTTACTCAGAAATTCCGTGCTCGCGACTTCCGACAACTTCAAGAAAAGTTGCTCCCCAAGGGATGTGCTGGTGGGCTTATTTTCAACTAGCACTAGTGGTTTTGCCATCACACACCCCCCCCGCGGACGACTCCTCTTGGGGTGTCAGCAAAAGATCACGTTCCTCAAGATGCTGCTCAGCTACTACTTCAGGAGTCATCAGCATGTCGAAGATAATTTTTTGAAGTTCTACCACCTCCGCTTCCACCAAATCTACTACCTGTTGATTAGCTGCCTGAGCGTTCCCGGCCACCGTAACCTCATTCATAACGTTCGCACGTTCGCTACCTGTGGAGGATTTTTGCAAAGGGCTAGAAGGCTGTGCCTTACCGGGCGCTCTGCGAAAACCTCTTTTTTTGTTCCTGCGAGGACTGCTGTGGGGCGATTCTGCCATGTGCTCCTCCGGCACAAATTCTGCAGGGTCCCCGGAAAATTGTGGGGCTTCGTCTGCATCGTCGGCTTCAAGAGCATGCATGCCCTCAGCGCATCTATCCTGCGCGTCTGCAGTGTCAGATATCGTGAACGCCGCAAAACGATTCACGAACATATCATCGGATTTTTTTGTGGTCTTCGACGGCGGCGCCCCCGGCGCTTTCTTGTACCCCCGCTCGATCATTCGCCGTTCCCAGGCCACCGGATCCGGTGAAAGTATTTTATGCGCGCTGGACACTACTAGTGTAGGAACTCGCTCGTCGCTATGGGAGTCGACGACCACCGAAAGGCCCGCGGAGTCTTCTGCCTGTTCCTCAATCGGGCCTTCTGCTTCCACTTCTGCCGGTTCAGCATAAGCGGTCTCTTTTCGCGATGGACCAACAGCAGGAGTTTCTTTCCGTACCTCCGTATTTTCCGGGGCGCCGTCTCCGGTATGCTGCTCTTCTCCGGTCTTCTTGATCATCCAATGTGGGTCGGAACCTTCATTCAGCTGCTCAAGGGATGGCCAGGACCAATATCTGTTCATCCGAACATTTCCAGATCGCCCATCATTGTCCTCGAACCGCCGGTGAAAATCGATGAACGTCTTGCGAACCGGGAGCGGGGGTGTTTCCCCAATCTCGGCAAGCATTGGAACATATTTCTGCCGGATCTTCTTACTCACGGCGCCCCCGACAGGATGGGGGAGCGCGACAGGGATAAACAGGAGGAGGGGCCGCGAGACGCCCATCTTGACGACCGAAAACTTTACTCCAACAATGAGATAATATCGCCCTGAGAGAATGACTGAACAGATCCTATTCGGTAATAAATAATAATATATAAAATTTCAATGATCATGGAATGTAGGAATGTGTTGAGGAAAAATCAGCCTCACGCTTACTGCCCATGACAAATAATGATAGCTTGAATGTCCCCAAAACCGCCTCAACCACCCTTTCTGCGCTGCATCATCATGACACGGACTGTGATCAGAACGAGCGAGGAACACATACAACATACACGTGACCAATGTCGGAAGAAAGAAAAATCGCCTACTTGTGAAAGAAGAGGGAGAGAAAGGAAAGAGCTAGCTGATACACACAGAACAACCGCTGCACTGCCGGACGTCCCTTATTTCGTGTATGACTTTTAGGATGTGATGCAACTTATTCATGCGGTATTATACCGCACTGGCTAGAAAATTCGTTCATAAAAGACGGGCAGATATTATGTATTCATCTACGCAAACGGGAAAGTGTCACATAGCTTCATTCACGACTTAAACCCATTTGGTGCTCCTTTCTTCAGCCCTTTTGCTTCTTCTCGAGTCGCTCCAGGCGCCGCTCCATCTCCTTCAGCTGTTTCTGCAAATTCAAGTTTTCGACGTCCCGCGCGACAGCTTCGACGCGTGTCAGTCTCTCTCCCACTTCCCTCAGCGTCGTCTCCGCGACTCGCGCGACGGCAGCCTCCACCAGTTCCTCCGTTTGCCGCCTTCTCTGCACCTCATCTTTGCCAATCAAGAGCTCGAGACACTGCACCTTTTTTCCTATCTCCTGTTTTGAAAAATCTTCATAAAAAATCTTCATCCGGCCCTATACTACTGTTGCACGTATTAATAAATTATTGTTGCGCACGATATTATAATACCCATTGCCTCCCCATTGCATAAGCACCCCAGTACAACAATGTTGCTTAGACTATCTAGATACTACCAGATTCCAGAATACCGACCTGAACTTACTACTAGTCATTAATACTAGGTTCTCTTGCAACAAACGACCTGTCAACAATGCTACTGCTATCCACAAAACATTTAATGTAATAAATGTGGATTGCCTGGTTCTGCAGACCAGCGAGCACGACTTTCTCGGCGCGTTCTCCGAGCAGCGCGTTGACCAGCTGCGTGTCTGCTTTGCGCCGGAGCTGCTCGAGGACCAAATCGTGGCGCCACGCGCACCTCTCGGTCTCCTCGGCCACCGCCTCCGAAAGCTTCACAAACTCTTTTCGGCCCACTGTGCTCAACCGCACGTCATCAACCTGCTCCAAGTATATATTTTCTATACATTTATATGTCAATCGTCCTATCATAATATACAAAAACACTCACGGCTTGTGGCGCAAAAACATTTATTGTAATACAGAGAGAACAGACAGGCCTTCTTCTGGAACTCCCGCCCGCACTCCTCCACAATCTGCTGCATCTTCGCGTCTACCTCTTCGAACACTAGCAACAATCCTTTGCGGAATTCCTCATCCAGAACGACCTTTTTTGTAAATTCTTTTGATGATAAAGGGGCGATATTTGTGATAGGCGCCAGCGTGATATTTATGATAGCTGGACTTTGGACGATTATCGCGGATTATGCATTCAATATAATTTCGTCTAGGCAACCCAAACAGAGTATGGAGGGACCCATCCAAAGTCTTGACTAACACGCGGCGGTACTAAAACATATACGTCGGTAACCGCAATCCATTGCACGAAATTCTTAGACAAATATGGTGATATTATACGCATATGATCAATCATAGCCACAAAAATGATCGACACTTTCTTCAGGAGCGTTTCACAATCGGCAAGAGCACGACTCAGCTCGCGGGCGCGCCGCTCCAAGGCCGCCACGCGGGGCCCTTCGTGAAGCGGGTCCAGCGGGGCGGGTCCCGAGCCCCGACCGCTCCGGCCGTCGCCCGACGTTTGCCGGGGTGTCAGCTTCTCCCCCAGGTTCGGCAACATAATGATGATTGTCGTCTGATCTCAACAGATGATTGGTAAGAACAAAACCAGTGTTAAGCGGCCCATACGGAAAATGCTGATATTACAGTACTGGCACCAAAACGCTCCTCTGACTTTTTCTGCAACTCGTCAGAATCTGAACCGAAACAATCATCCTCAACCACAGCGCTGTATATGAAGACCGTCGCGTTCACTGATGAATGCAGAGGAACTTTCAGAGAGCTGGGGACGGACCCTTTCTCAACAACCGTCTATCTTCGTCGAATCATGCTAAGATACGCATTACCGAAGCTGACACCATATTCAAGAATCATCTTGGCACATTAGAGTTTCTTGGCGCGAAAAAAAAATGCCTATGTAAGCTTTTCAGGTAGTTTCTTCACTACTCTCGCCAACACTCCTCGATTTGACACTCGCAGTATTCAGTAAAATCTGTCAAACAATTTGCAGATTTTCGAAACGGGGCTCGAACGGAACAGGTCTCTCCTAACATGTTTGTGTCCGACGTGGTGCAGGACTCTCAGAACAACAGAATGCCACAGATGGGGTCTGCCGGCCGCCCGGATGTACATACGGTGGTGCACTATTATTCAGGATCTTTCTGTCTGTTACGCGAGAAGATGCCAGAAATTTTGCGCCGGTCCCAAGAAGACCCCGTGCAGAAGATTTAATAATACAAACTTCTACAAAATGATTAGCGGCAAAATCTCGATCACTTTATGAAGCAACACAAGAGCTCCATCACGCGTCAAACAGAATCGAGAGGACGCACGCGCTCCAGTGCGTGTCATCGAAAAATGCAAAATAGTTTTGCACGTATTCTTCAACTGCTTTGATACCAAATGAATCTTATTATATGAACTATGATCTTCAAATATTCAGTGCGTATTTGAAATGTACACGTACTTTAATTTTGAGCATTCATTTCATACCTTCATGCTTACGAGAATTGAGTACTACTCAGAAATACTCCGTGCCGAATACCGCAAAATCGTGCGCTTTCTTTTCGGCCTTCCGCACGAACTTTTCGATTTTCACGTTGCCGGTCTCTTTCTCAACGACCAAATACGGCCGCTCCACCCGGTTCGCGAAGGGTCCGGCCAACACCACGCGTTGTTCCGGCGTGCACTTCTCCAGCACACCCGCCCCGAACCCCTGTTGGTACATACGGCCGTAGGCGACGCTGGGGGGCGCGAAACGATACAAAGCGACGCGCCGCTGATGACGGGCGCGCCAGGGCAGCGCCCCATGCACCGTGGCCTCCGAAAAGAAGATTATGTCACCTGGTCGATAACATGTTCTTGAAAGGCCACAATAGATCAGGTCGTATTTATAGCCATATTCACTTATACGAAAAAACATCATCGTTGTCTCGATGCAACTACAGAGGGTCACAATGGTACTGGCAGGTAAAATACCTTTAATAAAATATACTAAAAAAACACAACAAAAAACCTTTCTGACAGGCCGGCTGGTAGATGTGTTCACGCCCGAACTCGCCGTTGGCAAAGTCATCTCGTAGCGGGAAATTCAGCTTGTGGCTTCCGCGTACCACGCAGAAGCCCCCGTCACCGTCGGCCTGTACCGTTGTTTACTTTTGGTTCTTGTACCATGATGAATTTTTATTACCAAGACTTGCCACACTCGTCGGCAGACTACGAGCTTTTTCCTGAGCAAAACCGCAATCCACATTCTGGTTCGCTGAACATTACGTCAGGAGCTATTCTCCGTAATAATAACAATAATATCAGATTGCAGCTTCACAGACTGACCAACTCTCATTTTACTAATACACTTGTACAACAGCGTGACCGTATGATTTCCACTGTGCATGCGTATTAATACACGCTACTGCTGTTTAGTTTACCTAGAATAGATACCGTGTCGCAGAGCTGTACACTCATCGCCAACAACGAGTTCCAAGGCCGACCCGCTACACACCGGTACTGTAGTTCCGGGTTGAATAGCCCGGTTTCCTACAATTTCATGCAAATCAATTAATATAATATTCGGTTGTAAAACATTGAAATCAGACAGTACGGTACCGGGTGGAGAGAGGCTGCCCCCAAATATTACGATCAATACGTTCATTTTACGCTATTAAGTCTTCGAGCATAATCACCTTGACTCCCTGGTAATCCACGCCGGCAACCAGCGGCCCGCCGTGCAGCGAAAAGCCCTCGGACCCGGCTTGCTGCAGGATGACGAAGGGCTGATGGTCCTCATAAGAATTAATCAATTCCTCGAAAAATGCGGAAGAAAACACGGGCAAGAGTCAGAGTGTATACAAAATATCACGCAACAATAGCGAATCGTTTAATCATCAAAACTGGTTCCTGATTTTGCGTGAAAATATATTTGAAAACATACGAAACAATGTGCTGGACATATTTCTTGCTACACCTAGAAAAAACCATTCGGTAACCCTCCCCCAGCAAATCGTTCAGGTACGGTACCAGCTTGGGATGGGCCAGCAACTCTCGGAACCCGGGATCCTCCCAGGCCAGAAGGCCACCCAGGTCTACGCGGGGGCCTCGTGTTCTTTTCTAAATCAAAATTTAAATACGACAACTGAACAACAAGATACAAAATCTGATGAGAGCAATCGCATACTGTATAATCCGCAATTTTTTGATAATATGATCAGTACGAGGAAAGAGCTGCTCTAGGGCTCATATACATTTGTATTTTCTAGTAAATGTACATTAAATACACCTTGCGCCCCCATCAGACTTGATGGTGATGGCGCGTTTTTCAAGGCCGCCCCCTCGCGCGCGCAGGCCGACCCTTCGTGCGAACTCACGGCCCGATTCAAATTGTTCACTTCCTCTTCGCTCAACGCGTTTTTCACCACCAGAAAGCCGTTCAGATCGAACAAAAAACGTTCGCGGGCGTCCATCGTGACAATAGTGGTCTCTTCTTCCTCTGCGCCACAACCCGTCCGTTCTTGGATACCAGAACCAGGATGCTCGTACAGTGCACGCGACTGCGAAACGTGTAAATGACGAATAATATTGTTTAGAGGCTGGTTTTCCCAAGACTTTTCCCCAGCGGATAACGAAGTTGACCTGTGCAGTTTCTGTGAGACACCACGTTCGGTGACCAGTGATCGGCACTGCTGTGTACCGGCTGAAACCGCGCGCTGGCTTGTTCTATTGTGTCGGAGACGGGAAAAAAGGGGCGCCGAAGGCCGAAATCTCATGGGAGGAACATACTACTCTTATAATTCGACAACAACTGAATTTCACAATCGAATTCTCGCAAAAACGTCCGGTAACCACCCTCCTATTATTGGATGAAGACTCAGCTTCACTACCAGCAAAATCAATAATCATACAATCATGCTACGACGGGGCGATCACGTTAAGATTTTACACAAACACAATGCACTCCCGGAGACTGACTGCGAAAAATAGAACGAAGGATCAGACTCCGAACGGAACGAATACAATCAGAAACATATGGAATTTCAACAACCTCTGACCCACGCTGCTTGATCAAGATATGTGAATGAATCTGGGAGTGGAGAGCTCTTTTACGCGTGCAAGGAACAATGAAGGGGCTTTTAAGGAGGACGATACTCGTTATGCATACAAAACCTCTCCGAGCAGGAAGGAACGAGAGAACTTCGAACACGTCCCTGAGAACGGGCCTTTGTTTCTGTGGTGGGGTCCCTGCCGATTTCTGCCTTACGGAAAAAACATGTGACACGTGGTCGCTCGCGTCATGTTGTATCTAGGTGTTGATCAACATCGAATCTAGGTCCATAACTTTCGCCTCAGACCTCCTCGGTTTTTCTGCATGTGATTGGTGGTGACGGCTTCACTGCGGTGGGTCCTCTGGCAGTACCTCCCCGTGAGTACGAACTCCACCGCTGTAGAATCCTCCGTTTCTATTGCCCCCACCTGGCACTTGCCTCGCGATGGTATGTACAATATACTTCAGAGCCGTAATATACTTCATTTGTCCGTCAGGTAGGCGGAGTTGGATGATAGGTAGGGCTGTGGTACACGTTGGGAAACAATAACCTCAGGGGTGACTAGTACCTCAACCGAAAAAAGGATATGAAATTATATATTCGCGATTGGGGATAATATTGTAAAACACGTAATTCAGACCGGCCCGACGGTTCAATGAACCCTGGGAACCCTCTTCTTACAAGAATAATCTGCGGTATACCACAAATAAGACCGGGGGAGTCCAAACCATATTATAAAAAAAATATAAAAAAAATACATTTACAGTTTAGGTGTCCACTGAATATTTAAATCTGATAAATATAATACATACTCTAATGACATAACAACTTGAATCAATGTCCAGGACGCTGCTGCTTGTAGTGAGGAAACTTGAAACCCCACACCCCCCTACACAACGACGTAGAGGCCTTTGGTCTCATCACAGAAGAAGAAGGACACGTGCTTTACTACAGGGTAGCACTATTTTCGAGGAGAGCCAAATGCATATTATATCGGCCTCAAATATTCTGTGACACATTTTCATGGCAAAATCCTTACACCGGGATAGTCAGTAATATTTCATATTATAGTCCAACCACTGTTCTGCGCATTGTAAACTGTGGACGAAAGATAGGAAGCTGCTGCTGAAGAAAAATCTCTCGGATTCACAATATTCTATCTAACATCGTAGAGCATCAGCTTGAAAACAAAAAATCATAAGTTTCCTTGCAACCGAGGAAACAATAAACGCAAAAAAAAAACCATAGTGCTGACCGACCACCATCAACAATAAAGTTAATCTATCCCGTCACACGGAGCCAATTCAATTTATGAAACAATCATTCAAATTCGGAGACTTCATTATATTTAATTCGTAATTTGTCTCCAGTATATTGCATGTACTTTGAACCAAATCCCCAGCCATCTGCTGGTGAAATAAATTGATAATGTATATCGACTGTATTATATAATCAAAATAATTGAACACGAAACACTGCGCTTTGAGCCACTAGAGTACTGCCCGGTTGTGCTTCATTTTCTAGAAGCGAAATAGCGATATACAACATTTTTCCACCATGCCGTACACACACGAACATGAATCCTATGAATCCTCGCTGGACATCTAGCGTTCACCTCTTGCACGTAGTCCATATTATATCATTTTTCGCGAATAATGCATAGATTTTCCGCGTCTTCAATTTTTTTTGAAGGAGAGAGAGAACCCCCTATGGAAAAAGGAACGTAGCCAGGAGAGAACGACTGGCGGCGGCCGCTCAAACGAACGCACACCCCTGCACTCTGCTTCGAGCTCATTTTTTTTTGTTTGCAGAAATCAAAAACAGAAATTCACATTCTTCAATTTAACAAAACCGAACTTCTCCTACACAGGTCACGTCACCTATTACAACATTGCGTACGTATAGATAGAAGAAAGACACGGAATAAATTCTACCCCATCGTTCAAGACGCGCATGTCCTCTACCATGCGACCAGGCTCTGCCAGCAGCGTGTATAGCACAATCTTGTTTTGTAAATGGTGTAGTTTTTGTAAATGGCGCGCGTATGAAACAAAAAAACGGAATCACCTTTCATGTAATATCAATGTATTTCAAATGAACTCATAGGTGGCATGACCCCTACAACCTGAACTTATGGTTCATACAATGAAAAAAATGCTACTGCCCTTCATAAAAGGACGTTCATAGAAATTCCCCTTCGGTTGACTTTAAAAAAAAAGAAAACTCGTGACTGCGGCCCGTGGTTAATATGGATTAAGACCATGCAGGCGACGGTCTGTTGCCGGGAATAGCCGCGGCGTCCGCAACTGGAAAAGGCTTTCGGCTCTTTTTCACGAAGGCTCTCCGAGAACCTTATAATATGACTTAACGACCTGCAGCAGCTGATTTTCTTTGAAGAAAAACTTCAATATTTATCGCAATAAATACACGCAGCCATTTATTCAAAAAGTAGTGAATGAGAACAGCTCGTTTAGAGTTTTTCATGCAGCACAATGTCGTATGATGGACATACAATCAACCTGCGCACAAACGAGATTATCACGCGAAACTGAAGACTGCACATCTGAGGGTACGTTAAATATTATGAGACATTGGCCATAGCACACAGGAAAAAAAACGCGTAATAGACGCGTAATAGAGCACACAAAACAAACCGTGGCAAGTAGGGACGCTCACCAGCAGAAGGCACCCAACCCACGTACTCCACACAGCCCCCTTTGCAATTTTTTTTGTCCTATCTTGCTACTGATCAGAACATTCAGCTAGCAAGAATATTAAATACGAACTCGCAGTGATCCCATTCTGAATGAGCTATCAAAACAACCAAAGAAGACCCAGGGGCCACTAGGCGAGGACCCCCCCCAAAAAAAACTCGTCACGACATGAGGTTAATTCTTCATTGAGGTGGCTCTTCCCGAATAGCTGTTTGACTCCGAAGAGTTTAAATCTGTAGAGGCTTCATTATATAAATGAAAAATTGAAATACAACAGGGTGTCCACAACGACGCCTTGCAGCCATTGAAAGACGTTCGCGAGTTAAATGAACAGACGGGGATCTTTTTTGTATAAATTAATATTGATGGATTTGGAACCCCCCACGATTTGTCAACGATCCCATGGCTCACAATCTAGATCAGAACGATCATGGATAATGAAACAGTGCGTAAAACTTCATTTAATACTCAGTACATCAGATACCGCGTGACAAACAAAACCCACCGCATACGAAGATATGATCAATAATATTTTCAAGGGCCCTCACTATCAACACCAACAACGGCTCCAACACCACACCACCGCCTCCCCTACGGACCTAAAATGCCTGCCAGACAAATTTTGAGGTTACGGTGTAGCTCCAGCGGTCTAAAAAAATATTAATAATCTATATCAAATATCTTCAATAATCTGATACCGAACGGATCTCTTGGTCTAGCCCCGGCGCCTCTGTGCTCCCCGGCTCAGGTCGGAACCACTTCACTCTTCGGCGTTCCCGGAGGTCGACATGCCGGAAAAAACGGCCCAGACTTTTTTTGTAGGCATTCTCGATAAATCCCCCCAAAGAACAACCGATGAAACAGTCGATGAACGCGCCAATACTGTGATTTCCGGTGTTCACCCACTCCCCCTCGACGTCTTCGTTCAGATGAGGAAGAACCGATGCTTGGTTCTTTGGTGATGACCCGACCTCCTGCCCACCCGGAGCTGCATTCCCCGACAAACATTTTCCTTCTTCTTCTTGCTTAAAATCGCTCATAACACCGCCACTTCCTACATTTTGAGTCGTTGTACTGCTAGTGTTTGAAGAATCAGGAATTTTGGTACAGTCGTGGTTGATGCTTGGTGTGCAAATTTTCGTATTTGATGACTGGGAAAGGGATTTTAGATCACCATCTGAGATTCCAGCTTCTTTAGAATTAATGTGACCGACGCGCACCCCAGCAAATTGATCTGCCTCGGGAAACATTGTAGCAGTACGAGCATTGTCATGCGGACCCTGTTTCGTCCGCAGAGCGTCGCTTGTGCTCGTCAGCACATTTTCGTCCTGCGAGCTCGGGTGGGTCCGAGAACTACTACTATTAATGTTGTTGTTGTTCTCTTGTTGCTCTGGCTTGTCGTCAACAATCACGCATTCTGATTTTTCACGATCCTCATCTGTAACGTGCAACCCGGACACGCCGCCCGAGGCACCGTGACGTAGGGGGATTTCGGTCGCAACACTGCAGCAACAATCCTTTTCAGGACTTGTGGTTTTATTTTTGCAACTATCACAAAGAACTCCAACTGTTTTTGCAATCAAACGACTCGTTCCAGGTGCTGCGACAATGCCACTCTCGGTACCACCACCACCGCCTATTTTCGAAATCGCACCACCGGTACCACCGTAGCCGTCGCGGTCCGCCACGGATGGCTCCGACATTATAACAGGGGTGTTCGCACTACCCGACTTTGGCTGCTCGCACCCTTCTTCAGACTTCACTTCGTCGGAACGCTCTTCGTCCAACGTGAAGAGACGGTAGTCTGGTGTACTAAGCCTATACATATGGTGCCTCCTTGCGAGAAGCCCGTGCTTAGGCATGTTCACACGGTGATACCGTCTTATCATCCCAGCCGGAGAAGACTTCGGGGGACCGAAGTTACTCGGGGGGGCCCCGAGCTTGGGAGGTCCAGAAGACGCAGGCTCACGCTTCTCTCTCTCAGCAGGCACCTCCTCCTCCTCGGAGTCGGACCCGTCCTCCTCGTTTCCCTCGTGGATGGCGCCACCCAGGGAGCAGTGTGCCGACAACACCCGGAGGTGCGGAAGCAAATACTGGGACGCCTTGTCCAGCTTGTCTTTATGACCGGTACTGACATTGCTATTCGAGTCCTCGCTGCCATTGCAACAGTCCGTAGGTTCACTCCTGGAACCCGTAGGTCCTTGCGAGCTCCAGTTCAAGAAGAAACCCTTGTTGCGTTTACCTGATAGGTTAGTTTTTTTGTGCACTAGATTTAGGGTCCGTTCACAGAGTATCCACGGCATGCAAATTTAATGAAACGTTTCGACATCGAAACAAACTAGGAAATACAATAGAGACCGAGAGGCCCATCGGAACCAATGGACCAATCCATCCGTACAGTACAATAATCATTAATACCTCTTTCGGTCTCAGCATCGGGGCCCTTTTGCAACCACCTTTTGCGTCCCGACTTGATGATAACGCAAACGGCAATGCCGCCCGCAAGACCTCGCAAAAGCGTTGTCCAATCAAATCGGTGCTTATCAATGGGTCCGAGTGCCACGACCATTTCAAATGGAGTTGTGGTGATAGGAACGGCGATGGTAGCAATAGCTCAATGTCACCCCTGTACATGGTACGCTAGGAGGATACGCTAGGAGGAGGGACCGAATCGGACTGAATCGTGCATTCCTCGCAAAATCGGGATCTACAACCCGATTTTTATTGATATACCTTCATCTTTTCTGTACAAATCAACTGGAATTTTCACTTTTTAACAAATACTGCAAATCTCGAACTATGGGTCCTCGCGCCCAAAATATCATCTAAAAATCAATCATCTCAAATTATTGTGTGCGAATGTCTGATTGAAAAAAAAAAACCCTACAAACGATTATTTTTGATGGATTCGAAACGGATAATCATCGCTGATCATCATATTAATGTCCCAGATTGTTAGCCACTGCCGACCGACCCTAGCTTCAAATTTTTGGAATCACGTTGCATTTGACACCACTTCTCACGGATCGTTCTACGCTCGGATAGAAATGCATTTAACTCACAGTGCCAGCGTCAAAATCGCATAATATACGACAAGAGTCATGATGATGATACAAGCATAGTTCTCTTTTTTAAGCCACGTATTTTTTTACCACTTACAAATGCAACAAACAATACAGACCGTAAAACTGGGAAGAGAAGAGAGAACACGTATATTACGATTGTATAAAAAAAACATGGGATTTCTCTCTGGACAGAACTGCCATACTTGTATGCAAAAAACATGGCCAAACTTCACGATCAGAAATCACGCACTTTCCTTTTTGAAAAGAGGCAGCGCCCCCAGAACGTGGACGAGAGATGAGCGTTTCTGTGTGGCATTCCTCAACCTGCCATCGACTATATTGTACACTCAGATCGTGATACTCTAGCAGAATTCTTACTTCGCAGACTATCTGTATTTGCACTTTTGGTCATCCCCACGAAAGCTGTATTCCGATTCTATTCTGAAGCTCTACGAAGTATAATGCGCACTGCATATCATACATACCGGGTATCATGCGTCTTGTAATACCGCGCTCAGGCCTGTATTATCATGTCATCGATATTTTCCCCCCATATGAAACATTGTTGTTGTTTGCTGTTATTATTATTACTGCCATTGCTCGTTTAGTGCCTATATCGCGCACGACTGCTCTCATCCTCAAATCGCTCATAACCGCTCTTGTTGGCTGTAACTTTTCGCTCTCGATGGCGCATTTCATGCCGTAATCTGCCCAGTGGTTCTTGCTCGACGGCCCACAGAACAACTTTCCCGCTGCATCAAATATCAAGGACACATTCGCGCTGATCTAGCACATCGGGTATAACACCCGTTTCGCAGTAGCGGTTCTGCGGCTCGCCGGGGGGGCCTACGGTGAACCGAAGCGAAGCGTTGTGGCGGTTGTTGTGACCAGCATCAGCACTGTGACCGATGGCGGGGCCTGACACTACTGGCGCCCCCGCCGCCTCCGGGGCCCCCACCACGAAGAGTGAATTGCGTTCCGCCTCCTCCTTCTCGGTCTCCACGGTCACGTCCTCCGCAGTCACGTCCTCCACAATCACGCGATGCTGCGATCCTCGATCGACGGCTGCTGCAATCCTATCACCACCACCACTGCTGTGCGTGTCCTCCTCCTCCAGTCCCCGGCCGCGACGAAGGAGTCCGGGTGCACTCCCAACATTCTCTTCATCCGAGCGTTCTCCTGAGTAATCCTCCGTAAATGACCCAGCTCTGACAGATTCTTTTACCGACGTGTCCGCTTTGGTCGTGTCGGCGGCCGCGACCGCGGGAACGAAACCGGTGTAGTTGTAATCCGCCGGCCCCTTCGTCCGGGCGGGTACTCGAAACATCTTCCCCTCATGCGCGACCTTTTTATCGCTGAACTGATTTGGTTCACTGTCCTAGTTGAGCTTTTTCAGAGTTAGGTGCAAACTCTGTCAATTGCAACTTGCAAATGTTTTGCTGGAAATCTACGAATGGTATGCCAAATCATCACTCAAATTTTCAATTCCAGAAAAAAAGTGACCACAAACGAACGGTCCGCAAGCTTGACGATGTGCACGTTGCTGTGCGCCAGCGTCTTGTTACTACCGGGCCCCAGGACGTTGCGGTGCACCTCATCATGTATTGCCTGCCGTATAAGACCGTCAGCGTGTTAATTCTTTTCCTAATAAATCAATGTGTAGACGAGGCAACTAGAATTTACCTCCGGTGGATGTTGACAATCACGACGTGCCTGCTTTTGTAACCGAAAGCTCAGCTGCGAAAATAAGAAAAACCAGATACTCAACGCGATCGCGGTCGTCGCGATCGCGCTCCTCTGCCGTTTCCACGTCCACGCGAAAATCGGGCATCCACTCAAGCCGCCCTTTTATTTTTCCTCAGATTCTTTACAGTCAGTGCCTTACAAGTCGATAATCATTTGTACTCTTCTTTTCCAATGTCATATTATAGTTTTTACACTAAAAACACAACGACCTTTCAGGGCAGCCGCCGTGGGCTTGTTCCACACCCAATAGTTCGCGGCCCACTTTTCCTGCGCGCCGGCGGGGCACGCCCCGTGGAGGCTGTTCGCGTCGGAAAGACCGTCGGGGGTCAGTAAGTACCACAAGATCGCGGTGCCGCGCTCCGGCTTCACCCGCAGGGGAGCGTGTTTGCAGAAATCGTAGCCGTCCGCAGGGTCGCCGAAACCCTCCGCGCGGGGAAACGCGGTTTCGCCGCCTTCGGACACGTCGTTCAGGTACCTTTTTGTGCGTTACAGGGGCGTCTTTCTCTCATGTACCCTGTTCAGCTACGAGTTCGGCTGGTTCCATTATCATGCGTTCGCTAATACTTATTTCGTGGCTGTTACGCAACTGCAGAAAAGATGATTCATACGAGGAAAGGACAAAAACAAAATTAAAAGGAAAAGACCAGAACACCGTGGCCATGCGGTTGTGGTGACCGTACTCCCACTTCTCTAGAGTGGCAGGCTGCTCCTTACCTGCCATGTCCGGATTCATCTGGTCCATGTGCGCCCCGTAGAACTGCCCTTTCTGGTAGCGGAGCACCTGTTTTCTTTGTTCTAGGAATCACCTGCGTACCGGGTCTTGTGCAGAAGCCAGCGGGCGATAGATCAACTTGGAACTACAGCTGGCAATATCGCAAAGTGGCAATAAACTCATGTCATGAACAGACTCATGAAAAACTAGCAAAAGACTACTTGGGCCAGCTCGTTGTGCGTACGGTCGACTTTCACCAAAATCTGTACGCGCTCGTCCAGTTCCACGAGCAGTGGGTCGACGTCGCGCTCGAGGCGCGCCGTGCTGCTCGTACGGTAGTCCGACGTCTCCGTGTTATAGAGGGGCGGTGTTCCGCGCCGCTCGGCAAAGGTTTTTGTGTCATCCGAAGTTCTTTCCGTTTTTGCGCTCCCTGAAACGGATCTTGGGTACTTACTTTTCTTGTGGTGACTACCTTGCTCCGTTCGATCACGACCTGAGTGTTCTACTGACTTGGGATCAAATTCGGAATTGCCGCTACCACCCCCGTCGTCATACGCATTGCCGGATTGTGCCGTCATCATCTCCATCGGAGGCTGGGGATGTTTCTCAACATTTCTTTCAATACTCTGGTCAATAGTCGTTTGCACTCTAGACGCACGAGTAGCTCCTTTTTTGTTTGCAGCCCCGGGGGCTGAAAATTGTTTACGGGCGTACTTGGGGACAATCTCCCCGGAAGCTTCCCCGTACGACCCATGGCCGGACCCCTCGCCGCTTTTATGGCCCTCCTCCTCTTCACCCGACATCACGCAGTGCCGCGACCGGGCCATCGCCGGCCGCGCCAGTCCGATGATTTTCGCGCATTCCGTGGGGCTCATGAACTGCCGGATCTTGAACAACGCCGGCTGCGTGGACAGCGTTTCCATCTCCATTTTCCGCTTCGGCAGAGGGACCTTCCGGACGAAACCCTTCCGCACGGGCGGCCACATGAACTGGCCCCCCTCGAACAAGAGCACGAAACGTGCCTGGGTGACTTCCGCGACGGAGGACAACCGCCGGCCTCGCCGGTCGAAGATACCGAAGGGCTGCCGCAAAAACTGCACCTTCCAATCAGTGAGGCGCTTCTCGAAGCCGGCGAACTGGCGAAGGCGCAGGCGAAAGCCGCCCCACGACATACCCTGTACGCCGCGGAGCGTGAACCGCCGGGGTAACCACATCGCGCTGTTGTTGTCCGCCACTTGCTCCTTGTCTTCTCGGGACCCTGATTGGTCCTCTTCCTGTTGTCGAACTGACATACCGTTTGCGCTTTTCTTTCCTCTGGACACCCCTTCGCGGTGGTCCACGCCTCCGTAGAAATGCTCGACGTGGAACTCATCGCCGTTCGTATTCGCCACGGCGGACTCCCACACGCACAGCACATGCAAGCCGAAAAAAGCTTTCGGCTGGTCCGTACGAGGCAGATCGGCCGGACGACTGAGCCAGTTTCTGTATAGGGACTCGCACGGTGCCGGCTTGTTCGGCATTTCTTCGGCCAGATGGACAGGGTCCAGGTTGATGAAGGGCAGCGGCCTCCTCTGCTGTCCAGATTGATCAGGCCCCTCCTTCCCATCGAGTTTATGCTGCATAACAAGGTTACTGGTTCCTGCACTCACGTTTTCTGAATCCTTCTTCTGAGCAACAGCTTCTCCTTCTTCTCGCGAAAAAGTACCATCTGTTTTATTTTGTATGGCCGCCAGCACGGGCTCTGCGCAGAAGGCCTTGCTCAGTCCCAGTCTGCCCGCCACCTCTTCGCTGACGGCGGTGTACTTGCTAAGCAGTCGGCCGGTCGTAGCCTCCCGAAACAGAAACACGTGGCCCGCGTCGGTGTTCACCGCCCGTTCCGCGTGGGGACCCATTTCAAATAGAGGCTCCTCCTCAAAGTCGGGCGAAGGAGGCCGGAAGGACACCTTCACGCGCCCGCTGGAAGGGTTCTGCAGAACTAGCCGGAGCGGCGACTTGGCCTCGTCCCTTTCGACTTTCTGCGCTGCAAATAGTTGAGAGATGTCACCGGCATCATCATCATCATCGAGGTCATCATCGTCATCGTCATCGTCCCAGTCGTCGTCAACTTTACGTATACTGCCGGTCGAGTCCGTTTTTTGGCTCTTGCGATTGTTTTCTGCTTCACCATGCGCATTCCCTGTGCTCGTCGCCCGTTCAAGCACGGGGTCGAATGGAGTGGTACCATTCTCGCTTCTCGCTTGGTCCATCTCAGACTTTACTGCGCGCTCTCCTCGCTTCCGCCCAGTGGACATTACTTCCTCGCCCAGCAAAGCAACTTCCTCCTCCATGGATGATTTTGATTGCAGGTCGCCTGCCGCGTCAACAAGCAATAGACCGGAATCGGTTTCTCTGGTCGGGTCCCCTCGCCGGAGCATCTCTCTCGACGATGAGAACTGCCGCTCGTGCATTTCGTCGTAGAACGGTTCGTCGAAGGACACAGTCTTTTCCGCGTCGTGAAGCCCCTTCTTGCCGCTATGGAAGGGCACTTGTGGCTTGTTCCACATCCAAAGGTTCGCGGCCCACTTGGCATTTCGCGCAACAACAGTACAGCCGCTGTGCAATGACGTCAGATCCGCGACCCCGTCCGCCCGCAGGTTGTACCACAGTAACAACGTTCCCTTCTGCGGCTTCACCAGCAGGGACTTCTCGGTGCAATCGACGCTGGCGGCGTCCTCGGGATTGACCCCGTTTGCGAGTGGAAAGGAGGTTTCACCGCCAATGGCCACACTGTTAAAAGAAAAAAACGCGGTGGCTAGGTGTCCGCGGTGCCCGTGGACCCAGCTCGGTGGCAACGGCTGTTCTTTCATACGAACGTCAGTAGGATTATTGTTTGCTTCTTCGGTGTTTTCTGATTTCTCTTCGCCTCTCTCACGCGAAAGATTCTCTTCAAGATCAGCTCGAGAAGTATCGTTCATTGACGAAGTGCTGTTGGAAAGAAAGGCCGCTGAGAACGGGTCGGCCTCCTCCGCCGCTACCATCGGCTGGTCGTAGTGCGGCCGACAGTACTCCCCTCTCCGGTAATGCAACAGCTGCAGGTCCTCGAATTGGCTGAAAGGCACGTTGGCTAGCCTGGCCCCCCGCCGTGCTATCTTCTCGATGATCGCAAACCGTTTCGTCGGGCTCGTATCATCACTGCTGGATACCGGGAGCCAGGTCTCGCGGTTGGTTCGCCCGCTGACGCCCAGAACATCGTTCTTCCGCAAATACGGCGTGCCGGCCCGCACCGCCGCGTCGGCCTCGGCGTCCGTGAGGAATTTCTTTATGCGGAAGACGGCCGGGCGCACGGAGAGCGTCTCCATCTCCAACTTCTCGTTTAGAACGCCGAATCTGCCGCCGCCAAGCGGTGGCAATTTACGCACAAAATTTTTCCGTACCGGTGGCCACAGCCACTGCCCGCCCTCGAATACTAGCAGCAACTGCTGCTCCAGCGCTGTGCGCGGATCCCACAGCCGCGACCCGACCTTATCGAACACCCCAAACGGCTGCGGACGACCGGCTTCTCCGTCCCTTTTGGCAGACAAAGAATTGTCTTCAAATGCTATTTCCGAAGCGTTGTTATTTCCGTTCTTCGGGATGTTCTTTCTTTGTTTGATGCTTCCATCATCAAGGGGTAGTCCCCCTCTCTCTTTCAGTCCCAATAATTTTCGTAACAACACGCGAAAGTTCTTTCGACGGTACCAATCGTTCCTCTCCCGGAAGATCGCGTCCAGCTCGACCTCCTCCAGCTGCACGCGCAACGGATTTTTATGCCCCTTGTTGTCGTCGCCGTTGCGGGCCCCGCGAAAGTCGACGCCACCAGGGAAAGCCTCCAAGAAATAGGATCTAAAAAGCTTGCGGCCGGGGTCCACGTGCGAATCTCCGGCTCGCCAGAGACACAACACGTGCAAGCCCGGGAACACTTTGTACGGATCATTGTCAGGAAACACTGCCGGTGTGCTCAAATAATTTGCGTATTCACGCTCGCAAGGAGCGGGCCGGTTGGGCACTGCGGGCGTCCACGCGAAAACCGAGGAAAGAAAAAAGATGTAAAGGCAAACCACACTGAACAAAGAAGAGGAATCTCTTTTCCGCATGGTTGCAATGATCTTGAATATTGCTGAGGAAGTAACCGTCATACAGGAGATTTAATACTTGTAGACAGAAACGAACCGCAAGAAGATCCTTGCTTACGAACATAGAAAATAACCCTGTGAACACTGCAGGTACGGTGTACTGCTTTTTCCGACTGATGCTCTACTTTCCGGCACGAATAATATTTCACGGGGGATGTCGCGAAATACCGACTTCTCAGAAACCTCGAGTCTTTTATATTACTTTTTTCAAGAGCATACTTTTATTGACATAATTCCACACGGCTGCAGCGGCTGACTCTGTCTGGCTGCAGCGGCTGACCTCCATAATACATGGACAAAAACTGCAAATAGACATCAGATAGATTAACTAGAAAACCTACGTCACGGTCAATCAATGAACTTGCGATCGAAGAGCTCCAAGACTTCAGCTGGAAATTTTGTCACTCTTCCGACTTTCCGGGCAGATAATATGACGTTGCTCTTCTTGCGGTTGGTGTCATGTGCAACGGGACTGTCACGCACCACTAAAACCGAGCAATGGCTCACTGAAAGCAATTGAAATAAAAGACTCATCGTATCTTATATTGTAAATCACTCGAAAAATAGGCTATCATATGCCACATCAACACCCCCTAAAATAGTAAACTCAAGAGAATGTCAATGCTGGATGAAATTAATACAATTGTCTCAGTCACAAATGTGGTATGAACAGCCTTCTATCTCGGAAATTTACTGGATTCCGAACTAGGCGCCGTCGTACAAAGTCACATAATAAAGAGGGAAGTTTTCTACACCCCGTCCTACGGACTTTTTCACACGCCATTACTTATCTGTCGTATCTTCCTTGGGCAATTCTAGTGGCTCCTGTCGGGCATCCTGCTTCTTCTTCGCGTCGTCCGGGGAAGAACTGGGTAGAGGTCTTTTCAAGTTCACCGCAGTGTTCGAGGGCGTCTTGACGGAGGCAGAACCTACAAAGTTGAATTCAGAGGCTCAAATACGATGTTTGCTCTAAATACCACGTTAGCACCTCTAACACAATCTATCACGCTCCACCTGTCGCACTGGGGTACTCCAAGTCCAGTATTAGCTCAACTAACGCCCCTGGGCCCTTTGCTTCTGCGATACGTATCAACTGGTCCTTGCGCTCTTCGCGGGTGACAGGGGTCCCTTTAAGATTTCTGTCACAATCGATAGGCTGCATAAATGAAATCCTTTCACGAATCTATCAAGCTCCCTTATCATGCAAACCATCTCAAAATTGAAATTCTATAGCTATACAACATTTCCACAATTTACCAGAAATCCCCGACCGACCGACGAACCCATCTATTAAGTGATCCAAACATTCATCATGATCATCGCAAACATACCACGGAAAAACATTCAAGGCAGGACTATGTGAATGATAGTCATCAAAAATGTACCCCAAATTATAACACCTCTTTATGTTAATAATGAAAATAAAAGAAATACCCCCCTGCCCCAGCTTCCTCTCCTCCTGCTCCAACCCAGCCTCCACTGCCGCCTTTTCCCACTCGGCCTGCTCTACTGCTCTTACTCTTTCCTTTTCTTCCTGCCTCAATTTTTCATCGCGTTCCACTGCGTCTTGCAGCTCCTTTTTTTTTGAGGCCTTCCTCTCCCGCCAGTTTTTCTTTACTGGGCTGCGTCCGGGGGTCGCATCCCGCTTGCTGGACATCTTGCTGGATATCTTGCAAACTATGTGCCCTTTTGACCCATTGGGCAAATCAGACAGACAATATTAGTCTATTAGACATGACTTCATTCCCATCAATCACGGAAAAAATTCGGTGCAACGAGGCACATGGTCAACAACTGGCAGAAAAAATCGGTCCCCGCTTCTTTACAACGAACACGGGAGAGACATACAACGAGTTAACCTGAAAGACCCTGATACACCATGTTCCTTGAATCATACATGTTGGTAACCTTTTCTAATGTACTGTGTACACAAACTACTTTTTTAACTAAGCCACTACAGTTCCTCGACCAAATCTTTCCGGCTCAAGCCACCCCTGCTGCCACCCGTGCATCCCGACGCACCCTCCAGCGGACCGTCCCACTCTCGACAACTACCATCCGGAGTATAAAAGGCACTCCTATTGCTTTGAAGATTTGGAACATCTTTTTCAAGTCCTCGCGTCCTCAATTCGGATCTTCTTTCACCCGTACTAACATCATCCAAGCCTTGACGCAACACTTCAGCATCTGCCACCTTCATGAGAACCTCTTCGTCTTCTTCGAACCGCAGCTGCCGCATGCCCGCTTCGGACGCGGCAGGCACGTAGTTTTCGTACCGCAGATCCGAGGGGCCGGGCTTCCGCGCTGGAATCTGGAAGACGTGACGCGTGCTGGGGCGCACCGCCGCGAACGAGCCGTCCTCGTTCTGCCACAGCTCCACTTCTTTTCCGATTTTCTCGCCTGTTGCGAGCATATTCCTTTTGACGATGTACTCTAACCGCTCGAAATCTTCGCGCTCCTTCGCGCTAGCATCCTCTAGGTCCACACGGTAATCCGGCATGGTCTCCACTCGCCCGCGGAACGGCTTGTTCAGCAACCAATAGTTCGCCGCCCACTTCTCGACGTTCTGTTCCCCACTTTTTGCCAAAATGGGGCACGCGCCGTGCATTGAGTCCGGGTCGCTCGCTCCGTTGGCGAACAGCGTGTACCACAGCAGGACGGTTCCCTCTTCCGGCTGAATTTTCAGAATCTTCGGGTTTCGACAGAACTCCGTCGAATTGTCTTCCTCCTCATCAAACGAATGACCGTCGCTCCGTAGGAAAGCCGTGCCCCCGTCGTGCTCTTTGGCAACGGTATTCAAATACCAGAACACGGTGGCGAAGCGGTTCTTGTGCCCGTACTCCCAGTTTTCCAGGGTCTTCTGGTGGATCTCGCGCTTTCGGGGCGGCAAATCCGCAAACGTTTGCGGGTTCATCTGGTCGATGTGCGCGCCGTAGTACTCACCTTCGCGGTACCGCAGCACCTGCAGCATTTCCGTGTGCGTCTTGTTAATGCGCGTCAAGGACTGCACGCGGTCGTCCAGTTGCTTCAGGTCATCGTAGTCTTTGCACTCCAGCCAGGCCTGGAAGCTCGTGCGGTACTGGTTCACGTACGCGACGGCCTTATAATCCTTGCCGCGTCCCATGATTTTGGAACGCTCCAGCTTCGGGGCACCCCGCTTGATGATGTTCGCGCACTCGTCCTTCTTCAGGAAGTTTCTAATTTTGTACAACACGGGCTGCGTGGAGAGGGTTTCCAACTCAAAAAAACCGCTCTCCAATTGGTTCGAAACGCGACGAACGAAACCTTTTTGCCTTCACGCACTCTGAATATTCTTTCAGCCAGTGGCGCTAAGAGGCCTAGCAATGTTGCCAGATACGAGACTTTTCACTATCAAACAGCAGTACTCTAAACAACGATAAGGAGCTTCAATGGCTTCAAGGCATAAACACTAGATAACGAGGGATCGATTCTTTACAAGCTACATACATACGTACAAATCACCTTTTCTGACAGGAGGCCACATGAACTGCCCGCCCTCAAACAATAAGACGAACTGCGCCTTCATCACGTCCGCCACGCTGCCCAGCCGCCGGCCCTGTCGGTCGAACAGGCCGAAGGGCTGCCGCAAAAATTGAACTTGCCAGTTGCTGATGCGCCTCATGTTTTGTGCCATATAATAATCGATTATCCGGGCAATAACCATCTCTCAATAGCAAAATGAAGAGAACAACTGGGACAAATCTTACGCAATCTCAGTCGAATACAAGAATGATCTAGAACATACGTCGTACCTGAAACACGCGCATATGGCACTATTTGGTCACCCAGAAATGAATAGAAAAAATGATGAGAATACCGTTCAAAACCCAATACATCCTGCAGCTTGCGACGAAAACGGCCCCAACTGTAGCCCGCCACGCCCGGGCCGAACGCGAAGCGCCGGGGCCCGTGTGCCCTATTTCATTTTTTGTCGTGCAATCAATTCTTTCATCCACGGGAGAATATTCGGGTGCTTGAACAACATCCACGAAAGGGTCCGCGATAATATACGCTGCAGTAATACTGGATCACAAATATAGTTGGAAATGTTGAAGAAGAACGCTTCGGCGGCCGGGTCTGCACTGCCACGGTAGTCCACGCCTCCCGCGAACGCCTCAGCGTACACCACATCGCTCGCCACCACATCCGTCCCCGCCCATACGCAAAGTGCGTGTAGGCCCGGAAACAGCTTCGGCCGGTCGGTCCGCGGTAAATCGCCGGGAACACTCAAGTACTCCTTATAAACGTCCTCGCATGGAACTCGATTCTCTTCGGCTCTCTCTTTGTCACTCTTCGTACTCTTTCCACTCGGATCCGTTCTACCCGCCTTTCCCGACAGAGGTCTGTCCGCGCGCAAAAGTTTCTCCTCCTCATGTGCAGAAGGAACGACAAAAAGATGGGCCGAATTCTCCCGGACACCATCCCGATACCGTGGTGTGGGTGCTTCTTGCGGCGCCTCATACGTGTTCAGCAGCGTACTGGACTCCGCGTCGCGAAAATAGAACAGATGGCCCGCGTCGGTATGGACCGTAACTTCAGACCGGGGGTTAACCGTCAGCAACGCCCTTTCCTCAAAATCCGGGGGCGGTTTGAAGGAAACCGCGACCGTGGTCGAGTTAAGGGGATTTCGTACCAAGAGCGTGACAGGGCGCAGCGGCTCTGTGCTATTCGGTTTTGGTTCGGCCAAGTCGTCATCGAGGTAGTCTTCATCGTCATCCTGATCATTTCCCCCATGTGGATTTGCTGGAGCATCACTAGGGACTTGCCACAGACCACGGCTGGCCTCAAGCCAGAAGCAGAGTACCAACACACAGGTCGATTTCATCGTCCAACGGGGGGCTCCCTTCGTCGACATGGGGACTATTAATATTCTCGGTCCTGATGATCTTTCTGCGCTCTGGTCAAACAAATATGACTTTATCTGAAATCAACCTTCACGATACAGAGATCAATACAGACACAGAATCGTTCGAAGAATACCACAGAGAGTCACAGCTCAACGAAAGAAACAGGAGAGGTTCGAATTCAGGCGGGAGATTCGGCACCAATTCAGTTACAACTCACGAACACGACACGACACGGGGGCTCTGGATGTTGGTCATCATGTCATTTGAAGACATTGAGTTGACAATGTATGTACGGCCCAAAAATCTCCCAAAACCGATCCACCCGCAAGAGGCCCTGGATCCGAGGAACGTTGCAGCTGGGGCCCCGAAACGTTCTGGGCGCGTCAAGAACAGCAACATCACGCGAAAGATCCGTTTCTTGGGGGCCACTACTGACG
>Ga0099797_100423_pt1 | contig 27311 bp, 36 predicted proteins | sample Uncmet_Sort48C_1_FD_89871 | JGI IMG/M metagenome (GOLD analysis project Ga0099797, IMG submission 89871) | Marine eukaryotic communities from CALCOFI LINE 67, Pacific Ocean - C012_Sort48C_1 | ecosystem: Environmental > Aquatic > Marine > Oceanic | place: Pacific Ocean: Monterey Bay | collected... | reverse complement strand
AGGGATTTCATCCTCTCGTACCCGTGGCACCCTGCGAGTCTTGCGAAGCGACATCTGAAGCCCGAATACGATCAGCTAGACTATGGACGCGTGGAGAAATGCGTGTTCCTGCAGTGTGAGGCGGAGCCGCGCGACCGTGTCTTCGATGAGGTGGGCTGGGTCCAGTCCTTGGCGAAGACGAACACATTCCCGGAAATCAAAGCGTACTCCATTTAAGTGGTGATTGTACTGTGAATTTTTTTTTCAGGATTGTGGCTTGGGCACCGTTGGAGATGGGAGCGGGCGACGAGCTCGACGCAATCTTGGGAAAAATGAGTGCAGAAAAAGAAGCTGCCCCGGTGCGAGGGATCCGGCGTATCCATCAGTTCGAGAGGTCAGTTTTTGACAATGGAAAGAAGACCCCTAAAGGGATTTCCACTCTAAAAAAATTCTAAAGCGACCCCAAGTTCTGTCTGAGCGAGAAGTTTATCGAGGGCGTGAATTCTTTAGCAAAACACAATCTGCACTTCGAGGTCTGCATCAAGGGGGACGCGCAGTTTGACAGTGCGTGCGTGTTAATCGAGGAAAAGACCGGCAAGGACTTGCTCTTTGTATTGAACCATGTGGGGAAGCCGGATATCGTCGGGAAAGACGAAGACCAACCAAACTGGCGCCAGTACATGGAACGCCTTTCCAAAAGCTCCAACGTCGTCTGCAAGTTGTCAGGTCGGTGCTAGTTGTGCTGTTAGTAGAATTGAAATAAATTTTTCCAGGCTTGTGCGTGGAGGCGGATTTGGAAAAGTGGGAAGACGAGGACATCATCCCGTACTTGGTATCCGCGTTTCTCTAGTGCTGGTTTCAGAAAACATGATAAAAGGTCCACGCGCTAACTTGCTTTGGTGTTGATCGGTGCTTCTTCGGCTCTGATTGGCCTGTGTGCACACTGGCAGCTAGCAAGGGCAATGACAGCGTGCCCAAGAGGTTTGTGGAGGCCATCGTGAAGAGCGTTGTCTCTGTAGCCGACGACGAGAGCAACATCAAGGAAAATTTGGTAAAAATTTTCCGCACCAATGCGGAGCGGATCTACAGGATCTGAGTGGTGCATCTTTTAAATTTAGGAGAGAAAAATTAACGAGGTTTTATCTACCATTTAATAATAGCATGTTCACACTGAGTAGCGACGATCTTGTGTTCTGTCGTTGTGTGAGGAGCGGTCGTGAGGAGAGAGAGAGAACCGGGTAGCGGCTCTGGAATTCGCCACTTGATTAGGAGCTATAGGAGAAAATTTTATTTTTTGTGGGAGAAGAGAATGGTGGCTGGTGGCGAATTCAGAGTTCGGGTATTGACGATCCCGCCCTACGCTAGTCAGTGAGTTTGTGTGCTTTGTGCGTTTTGGTGTGTTGTGTTGTGTGTGTGGGATAAGACCAAGCTGGTTAACCTGGCACCGGGCTGGTTAACCCGGGGGAGAAAGACCAGGCTGGGACCCTTTGTTGGGCAGGCTGGCACCGGGCTGGTTAACCCGGGGGAGAAAGACCCAATGCGGAGCGGATCTACAGGATCTAAATTTATCCTTAAATCCTCCGAGCTAGCGTTTTAAATCCTTAAGAGCAAGACTCGTGTCTTTGTACAGTATTTGCGCATGAGGTAGGTGAAGTTTTCAATGATGTTGGGGCAGAAGCGCGTGGGGCAGAAAAGACAACATAAAACAAGTACTAATTTGTTCTCAGCGGGTTTTTTTTTCTTTTTTGCAGAGAGAGAGCGGCGCGACAAAGAGAGAAGAAAGCAACAGAGAGAGTATGGGCGCTGATTTTCATCAAACTTGAAATTCTTCTCTGATTTGAAATTTTTTTCGCTTCTCCCGATTCGCAGACTCCTGCATTGCCGAATAGCAGGAGTTAAATGCAGAATGAATATTTTAACCGGCAAAATGAACCTGAATATTTAATGAGCGACCCAAATAATTGAACTTTGTGATACAAGATGCATACGGACGGGAATACGGTATATGTCGGGAAGAGGGACGAGGAGGGTATGGGTTTGTCGGACGGGGGTTTGGGGCGGCCTGTGAATCGATTTGACGCGAGCTCGTCAATCGCACCTGGGGGCTCGACGCTACTGCTCGCTATTGTCGCTGTTGTTCTTGTGGCCACTGCGATTGTAGTTCCTGTTGTGTTGCTAATGCCAGCGGAGGAAGAAAAAGCCGAGCCGTGCAAGCCGCACGTGTGGGGCAGTTGCGACGACGATGACCCTGCAGTGTATGCCGACGCACCTCCTGCAGTGGATTTCTGGACAGATGAAAATGCGGCGCCGCTCGGTCAGATCAAGGCGTTCGATCCTGGTGAGGGAATTTTACGCGTGGTGAGAAAATTGTTTTGTTCAATAAAGCGACGGTGATGTTGGTGGAGATCGAAATGGACAGAGGGCACTGGGACAAGGTGCGGCGGCAAACGCGCACTGAGGCCTGGGGTAATGCCAACGGCTGCATGACGAGCGAAGCCGCGATGCCGTACACATACCAGCCAGTATTTTTTTTCTCCCTTACCAAGCCTCCACTAATAGTGGATCCCAAGGTGAAATCCCTGAAGATCAATGGTGTGCAGATGGAGAACGTGTATATTCGGAAGAAGGGGTTTTTCGGTAGCGCGTCGATTTCCAAACCGAGTCTGAAACTGAAGTTCAAGGGGGTGAAGACAGATGACGGCGAGCCGTTGGACCGGTTAACCTTGCAGAACGACAAGCAGGACCCCATGCACATGCGCCAGTACTTGGCGTTTAATCTTTTTCGCAAAGCCGGCCGCCCAGCATGTCGAGTGAGTCACGCGAGTGTGAAGCTGAACGGCGTGCAACTTGGCATATTCCAAAATTTGGAGCCGATCAAGCAGCACTTCCTCAGCCAGACGTTCAAGAAAGACGATGGCGACCTCTGGGAAGGAGCGCTCAGCGACTTCAATACAAAAATGATGGGCACGTTCCAGCATAAGCAAGGTAGGATTTTGCCGAGACTCTTTCTGGCTGGGAGGGTCCCATTCTTTAGGTCCTACGATGATTTCATCTGGCAAGGACGAGGTGGAGCCGATCTACGCGGGCGATATGGACGGCATCGCCGCGGGCGTGATCAAGCTGTCAGAGGTGGCGTCGAAGGGTTTTCTGGGCGAGACCGTGTGCGCTGGCAGGGACTGGATTGAGATTGTGAACCTAGACGAGACGAATACGTTGTCGCTAGGTCTGTTTCAACTGTGCGATCAACGAGGGTGCAAACACCAGGACGCATACACGTTTCCCGTCTCAACCACTTTGAAACCGCTCGAGTACAAAGTTCTATGTCGGGGCAAAGACTTCAAGTTCGGCATCAACGACGCAGATGTGATCACGCTATGGAATGACGATCTAGAGGCTATTGACAGCACGGGTACTAAGTTTTTTGATGCTACTTCTACTGGAGTTAAAAAAAATCCCTGTTCAGGTGCGATGCGGATAACGGAAGAGGGATTCACGTGGGCGCGGAATAATCTTGAGGGGGGCGAAACGGGGTGGCGATCATCCAGCGCGGCCACGCCCGGTGCGAAGAACGAGTTCAAAGATACCGACCCTGCCGTTGGAGCGGAGCCCGCGGAAAAAGAACCGGAAATGTCGATTATCGAAAAGATCACCACTATTTTGGACAATGCCAGTAACAGAGTTTTGAAAGAATCCCTATAGGAATTCTGACTGATGGATTGCATATTTGATCACTAGGTGGGGCGGACCTGGAAGAGAAGTTGTCTCCGTATATCCATATCGACAACTTCATCAAGCATTGGGCTATGGAAGTGCTTGTCCAGCACGGGGACAGCTACTCGACCGGGACGAATAACTATCAGATATATCATGGCAGGATGAAGGGGGCGGACGGAGACGATATCGATCGCCTTGAGTTTCTGCCATGGGGCATGGATAACACCTTTACCTACGACACCCGCAATTTCTGGCAGGGCGTGATGCAGCAGAAAGACTGGCCAGATGCGGTATCAAGTAAAGGGGAAAGAGTATCATAAAAACTGTTTATCAGATCTGGGCAAATGGGCGGTTGTGCAATCGGTTCTGGCGGGACTCGCCAGAACTGAAACGAAAATACGTGAGCACGATTTTAAAATTGCTGGACACGGTTTGGGACGAGGACGAGCTAATTACGGAGATAAATCGCGTGAAAAGTCTGATCAAAAACTTCATAGCAGGCATCGACTATGAGGATGACAGGTACTGACATATTTCACGCTCTTGTCGGAGAACCCGTGTCTGAATAATAGGATATGGAGGGGTGATGTGAACGCAGCCGAGCAAGCCCGGAAAGGGCGACAGGACTGGGAGTCCAGGATTTTTTTTATTTGATGAAATTCAAGAAATCTGTCATTGATAGATGGGCCGTCGGCGACTTGGAAAGGAAGATTCGTCAACGGCGCACAGATATTTTGAAGGAGCTCGGGCCCGATATCGAAGAAGGAGACTGGCCCCGGTGGAAGTACGAAGCGATCTCGCCTGATACCAGTTTCTGTCGCCAGGGCGGTGATAAAGGAGAGTAATATTTATTTATCGGCTTGGGATTGCGCGAACAAACCTGGATTGCGCATTGTTAGGACCAGTGGCGACAAGAAGCAATCGCTGTCATGGATAGAGTGGGAGGAAGAAAAAGTGCAGTTAGCAGTCGTTTACGGTAAAGACGATGAAGAAATGAGCCTGGAAGACGCCAACTGGTACTGCGAGAATGTCGCCGGATCAGGAGCCAAGTTGAAACTTTTAAGCCGGTTTTTCAAACTTTTGCATTTCTGTTAGGTTAGCCACGTGGGACGACACGCGTGGGGCGATGCCGGAAGAAGTGTTTGACAAAGTGGTGGGGATGATGAAAGGCCGCGACGCCTGGGCTCACCTTAGCGCTGAAGGACACTCTGACCCAGAGAAAGTGATGGCGGAAAGCTGGGCAGAGGCGCCGAGAAAACTCCGTCGCCTTCAATCGTCTGAGTCCCGAGTCTGCTTCAGCGCAGGCAACTTGGCGGTACATAAGCTACTATCACTCGACGTTACACAATCACTTAAAGGACTACAAAGAGGCATCGGACGAGGTAAAGAAGTGTTGGCGAGTGCTCGCGAATACGGAGTACTGTCATGAGAAGGATGGCGAAGAGAAAAGCAGGTGCGAAAGCTGCAAAGGGAAATTGAGGTTTGGGGCCTGCACCGGACTGGAAAGTCCAGTGGCGTTGTGTGAAAAACCCATGACCGACTGGACGGAAGTTGACGGCCAGTTGTTCAAGGTTGTTGTTTTTTCAACGTTTTTTCAAGAATCTGTTTTTAAAGGTCTACCCGGAGGCCCGAAAGCTGGACTGGCACGAGGCTCAGAGGAAATGCGAAGAGCTAGGAGCGAATCTCGCGACTTTTTCCACTATCAAGCAAGTAACCGAGTTGCGCAAGATCAGTGGTGACAACGTCATCTACTGGACAGGTCTTCTTGTTGTGGCAACAGCGCCCTATCCAAAAACACCGTACGACTTGAAACAGGACTGACCCTCCGCGAGAAGAAGGAGGAGACAAAGAGCGAGGAATGGGAAGTCGGCGAGAAGTGGACATGGGTCAGCGAGGAAGAAGTGACGCTGGATCCGGTTCCCTGGGGCGAAGGCCGCCCAGAAAGGTCCATGTCTTCCAAGTATTATTTACTGCTACTTTCGCAAAAAAAAACAAAGTGCCGACTGCGTCGGGATGTACGAGGACCAGTTCTACGATGCCGAGTGCGACTGGGATGGTTTCCAAAGCATTTTTCAGTCCAAATAGTACTCAATAATAGTTATTGTACAGGAGCCGGGATCGACATCGACCTGGGGTACGCGTGCAGTAAAAGTCCCTGAGCTGCCTATCCCTTTTGAGTTCTTCAAAGTCACTCTATAACCAGTGGGTCAGCTTACTTCGACATCCAGTGGTTGAAAATTCAAAATGGCTGACGCGCGTGTTGTCTCGAATGAAAATCTGAAGCTTTTGTATTTAATAAAACAGGTCAGAAGCTTCTGTAGAAATTTGAAAGAGGAAATTTTATTTGAAATCTTGTAATAAAAAGGGTTCCAACCCCTCCCCTTGCACCCCTGTAAGCCTTGGTCACAGCAGTTGCATTGTTGAGTTTTATATGAAGAAGCATATTCTTTCCAAATTGCCTATGCGAGCTGTCTCTTCACCTTGAGCGCAAATTGGCTTTACGTGCACTTCGCTCGTGCTGTGCTAGCGTTTTTCAAGCTACGGGCGGACGCTTGAGAGGACCACTGTGTCTATCTATGTACACAATATGTGAATGATGTCCAGAACTGTCTTTTGTGAACTGCCTTTGGAGCTACGTGATGTCCATGTCGGGAAATGTCCAGAACTGAGCTACGAAATGTCTTTTGTGTTCCAGATTGTCGAAGCTACAACATCAGTTTTACGCTAATCTTGCATGGTTCATGGGTGTCATGAAAGCAAATGTTTATTGGGAGATGGGATTGCGCATCGGGTTTATCGGGGATCCAAGGGCAGAGTAAAATATTCTGTAGGGGCTCTTTCTATTTTCGCTACTATAAATTCCATCCTGCGTGTCAAAAATATCCTTCCCACCCAGAGCGATTCTTTCTCAACGTAAACTTTCCCTCCTAGTATTAGGCTTTCTGAGCGAAATATAGCTCCCCCCCTTTAAAAGCGAAGCCTCACTTTTCCAAGATTTTGGAAGTGAGGATGGAATCTTACGACCCCGCGAATGAAAATGGCCCAGTCAAGGTGGTTGGAGCTCGGAGCCCTGATGCACCCGTTACTGGCCAAGCCACGCACCGTCTGGATACCGAAAGCCACTCCAACAAACTAAGAAACATGATGATTGCTTTACTCCTCCTGATTTTGCTGTCTTGCGCGATAGTATTGCCCGTGGTTCTACTGCGTAAGGAAGAAGAGAGTGACTCGAAGCTGGAGTCGAAAGAAACTAAGACGCTGGACTTTCTGGTCAATGAGGACGCGAAACGGGTGGAGGAGATTCGCAGTTTCGACATTGCTGAGCTTTTGCGGGTGGAAATTGAAATGGACAGAGCCGCCTGGGATCGGGTCCGAAGTACGGAGCGTACGATGCCCTGGGGCCCTGAAGGCGGCTGTATGTCCAGCGAAGCGATTAGTCCCTATTCCTACGAAAAGGTCAAGTCTTTGAAGATCAACGGAGTACTGATGGAGAACGCGTTCTTGCGCAAGAAGGGGTTTTTCGGCAGCAACAGCAAGCCAAAGCCGTCGTTGAAGCTGAAATTCAAACAAATTCTCACCGCTAGCGGCGACAAGTTAGATCGGCTCACACTGCAGAACGACAAGCAAGATATCGCGCACATGCGGCAGTTCTTGTCGTATGCGATATTCCGAAAGGCCGGGCGGCCGGCGCCGCGGATTTCGCACGCGACCGTGAGTTTAAATGGAGTGAAGATGGGGGTATTCCAGTCAATCGAGCCGGTGAAGAAGGCATTTCTACAGCGGAATTTCAAAAACTCCGACCACGACTTATACGAAGGTGTGCTGAGCGACTTCCAGACTGACATGATGGGGACGTTCCAATACAAGCAGGGTCCGTCGGGCTCGTTATCTAGCGGAAACAAGATTTATCGGGGGTACATGGACGAGACCACGCTGAGCAGCAAGGTGAAGTTGTCTGAGGTGGCGTCGAAAGGCACATCCTCAGACACTTGCGGGGGTCGAGACTGGGTCGAGATCTGGAACAGTGATTCAGTGAACACAATTGCTGTTGGGTTGTTCCAATTGTGCGACCAGCAGGGCTGCAAGAACACAGACGCGTACACTTTTCCGCCAGGCGTGACGCTAGCGCCGAACGAGTTCAAAGTCTTGTGCAGAGGCACAGACTTCAAGTTCGGCATCAACGACTCTGACGTCATTACGCTGTGGAACGACGACCTAGAAGCTATGGACAGTACCGGTATCCTAGAGTAATGGGACCCATATTCGGACTCTTTATAATGTAGGGGCTATGCGTGTAAGTGAGGGCGCGACGTGGAGTCGTGGCACATCGGGCTGGGCTTCGACCAAAAGTGCGACGCCGGGCGAGAAGAACAACGTTTCTGAGGAAGCTGCAACGCCTTCTGTGAACACGTCCTTGGTGGAGCACATCACGGCAGTCTTGGAGACAGCCGACGGGGACGATCTGGAGAAGCAACTCTCCCCGTATCTGCACGTGGACAATTTCGTGAAGCACTGGGCGTTGGAAGGGCTGGTCAAGCATGGGTGAGTGTTTCTTGGCCCGCCTCGTTTTTAACTTCCGGACCTATATTACAGGGACAGCTACAGCACGGGCGCGAACAATTATCTAATCTATGTCGGAAGACTTTCTTCGAGCGGAGGGGCGGAGGAGGTTGATCGAGTCGAGTTCATCCCCTGGGGTACAGACGGCGCCTTCTCAAACGACGTGACCGAATTTTGGCGGGACACCATGGAACACAGTTACTGGCCTGCTTCGGTAGTTTTTTGCGTGTAAACTATGGTTCGACTGCGATACTATAGGTGTACGCGAACAGTAAGTTGTGCAACCGATTTTGGCGAGAAAGTCCGTCCTTGAGGCGGAAGTATGTAGACACGATGCTGGGGCTGTTGGACACGGTGTGGGACGAAGACGCGATGGTGCAAGAGATGGACCGCGTTAGCGACCTGATCAAAGACGAAGTGAGGGAGATCGATCACGAAAAAGATTTACTATGGGGGTCTGGAGAGGACGATTCTAAAGCCGGAACGTGGCAGTGGGGCTTGGAACAGATGAAGAAAAATATCCGGAACCGGCGGGCGGAAATCTTGGCGGAGATTGGTCCTGAGATAAGTACTGCCCAATGGCCCGAGTGGAGATACTCGTGGATGACCCCGGAGACCACGTTTTGTAAAGATACTGTTGGAGAGTGGATACGCTGGGACGACGCTTCGCTGCAGTTCAAGGTGTTTAAGGACATCGGCGAAAAGACGTTCGAGGAAGCGAACGCGTTCTGCGAGACACAGGCAGGGGGGAAACTGGCTGCGTGGGGCGGGCTGAATTCGATGCCAACGAAAGTGCGAGAGGAGGTTTTGAGGGAAATTGAGAATAAAGACACTTGGGTGGGGATCGGGCCTGGCAGTATGATGTATTTGAACGGAACGACGAGCGTGCCGCAGCGCACGGACGACACGTGGTGCGTCGACGAGAGTTTAGTGCCTGGGATTTTTGAAGAGAGTACCTGGCTTTCGGGCACGTGTGGCATGATTAAATCTGACTGTGACGGTAAAATGGAACGGCGGGATTGCGGTGAAGAAATGCAGTGGATGTGCGAGAAACCGATTCCAGATTGGACCGAAATCGACGGACGCTTTTTCAAAGTATTTTGTTTTTTAATTGGCTCTAAATGGGTCGTCTGAAACACAGGTGTACCCAGGTCCGCTGGGGAAGAACTGGACAGACGCAGGGAACGAGTGCGAAAAAATGGATGCGACACTAGCCATCATCGACACACAAGCACAGCAGCAAGGACTGAGGCGCATCGCGGGAGCAGACAGCATTTACTTAATCGGTAATTTACTGAATCTTCTCTTGATCGCAAGCTGGTCAGTCTTATTTTAAAAAGGCTGGCACAAGAAAAATGGGGTGTGGGGCTGGAAGGGGAACACGGAAGCCTCTACGGATAGCATCCCATGGGGTGACGGCAGACCCAACGATTCGTATTTGAGCTGTTTGGTATTAAAAACCCCACAAAATAATTATCACCCAGAGGAGATTGTGGAGCTGAATACAACGGCGACATTTACGACGCTCCCTGCACGTGGCGTGGTATAGAAACATCATACTTCCTAACATCAATCCTTTCTCCTAGGTGAAGAAATTCCCATTCCGCTTGGATACGCGTGCAGCAAAGAAACCCTATAAGCTCACTTTGTCTTCTGGGGGATAGGAATGGTCTGTTACTTTCCGGAGTGGTCTGTTGATCCTCTACGTCGGTCAACAAGTTTTTCTCGAAAATTTTACTAGAACTTCCTGGATCCTAGTGTTCGCCCGTAAATGGTGGAAATGTATAGTTAGCGGGGTACAGAAGAATAATTTTTCATCCATAAGCAGCTTGTTTCCATGTGTGCATGATCGCGGATTGTTTCCATGTGTTAGTACAAAATTTGATCTGAAAACGGCGCTAGACAAAAATGTCTTTCGAAAATATAGAGAAAAGCGCAAAAAACTACCCTGGTGTCAATCCCGTTACTTCCGTCCGGTCCCTCCCCATTCCTTCACATTTTTTCGATCCTAGACTATTGCTTGGGGAGAGCCTGGCAGCATGTTCTAGAATAGCTCTGAAATGGCGCGGCTCTGATGTCGTGATGGTGTGAGCGACCGGGGAATGAAGAAGAACCATGCTGGCGGCGGGAACGGTGGCGCAAGTAATGTTGATGCCACCCCTTTGGAAAGCGCAACGCAAAACGCAGCGCAAGGTCCGAGGAAAAAGAAGAATTTCAGGCCCAGGGACGTGCCGCACGTTGTCCGGAACAGCGATGAGCCGTTCCTTGTCGTGCACAAACCGGCGTTTTGGAAGTGCGAGCTGCCGATTTCCGAGTCCGAGCCCGAGACACTGGGCGGATGGTTACAGAAGCGAGGGGAGGAATTTCGGATTGCGAACGAACTGTTTGAAATCTCAGTGAACCCTGCCATATCCGGTGACACGGGATTCGGAGCGCTCTGTCATCGTCTGGACCGGGAAACGTCGGGTCCCATGATTGTGGCGAAAACCCGCGAGGCCTACGACCAGCTCCGCGTGCAGTTTCACCGCAAGACTGTGGTGAAAGCATACATGTGTTTGGTGCATGGTCGCATGGGGTACGACGCCCACGGTCCAGACGGAAACGTGGTTGCGGTGTCAGGTATTTATAGGTGTATTACAGTGTACTTACTAACTAGGAATGACGTGAATGCGTTTCAGGTACGATCAAGAACTATATCCGGACTGTTCGCAGCTCCGTGTCGACATGGTCCGAAGTCGTGCAGGAAAAGTGTTCTGACGCCGAAGTAGCACATACAGATTACCAGGTTCTTTGAAATGTCGAACTGAATTTTCGTATCTCTCCGCGTGTCAGGTACTAGGCTGGTACAGTCGAACTACGAAAAACGAAGCTGGCCTCGAATCGGAAGTGCTGTACTATTCCCTGGTAGCGTGCCTGATCCATACGGGCAGGACGCATCAAATACGAGTGCACATGCAGTTCTTAGGGTCTAGTACTTTTTTTTGCTTCTGCTCTCAAATCGAATTCGAAAAAGCCATCCGGTGGTCCAGGATGACAAGTACGGGCCTGATTGTGCAGACGCGCAGGAAGGCGTGCGGGCGGGACTGGTAAATTCCACGAAAAGGCACGAAAGCTACCGGCCGACGCCAAAAATCTTGTGCCCGCGGCTGTTTCTGCATGCGTTCTATTTGAAGTTCCAGAACCCAAAGACTATGGGAGATATTGAGATTCGGAGTCCGTTGCCGGACGACTTGCGACTGGCCATCCGTAGTGCCGAGTTTCTGCTGGAGAAAGTCGTCTGCGAAGGCATCACGGTGGGCGCGAAAACGCTATCCGGGGCATGGTTACAAGAAGGATCTTACGATAAAATCGCTTGGCTAGACTGGCGGCACGAGCTAGTGGATGTGATCCCGGAATTTCGCCTGAGGCGGGCGGTGGAGCGACTGCTAGAAGGGGCTTCCGAGAACGAGTTGTCACTTGCTTCCATCAACGACCGCCTGAGAAAAGAGATGCAGAAACCGACGCATCAAAGAATGTTGAGTTTGATTGGTTTGGAAATGCAAAAACGAAAAAACGGAGACGTCGTAGATATGGAGTTGCTGCAGCAATGGAGCTGCTTCGATTTTTATTCAAGAGCTGGTACCGACGGTATCGTTGTCTATATGTCGGTTGAGCAAGAACTAGCAGAGCTGCGTGAGAAAAAGCAAGCTGCCATCGAGAATGAAGATTTCGAACTGGCGGAGAGTTTGAAAACGCTACTGAATGGGCTTTTGAGTAACCAGCAACGACAGTTAGAGCGGCGAAAGAACATCTCGAAATCATCAGCGCCGAACATGACGTCAAGCACCATGTTTCCAGATCTTCCAATCGCACCCAGCAAAGCGTTGACAGGGCAAGGAAAGAAGAAAGGCCAGATCCATTCTCAAACAAACGTTGAGAGTGGGACCCATCCTCCACCTGAGAATCCTCCAGCAGCGGCGATTCAAAGTCCTGAGGATAATGCGGACGAGGGAGAAGCGGTCCAAAAGAAAGGCCTGAAGAAGAAAGGCCCGAAAAAGATGGGCTTAGGCGATTTCCTAGCGCGACAGGAGGCAGAGAAAAAGGCAGCCTCCAATCGGAATACAGCATGGGGCAGCATAGAGAAACCTCCCCCGCCGACCCTATCAAATGATGCAGTAGGACCAAGTACTCTCGGAAAGGGCAAAGGATCTTCAGCAACTGGCTCGCCGGATTCCAAAGAGAAGGAAACGGTCCATTCGCCGGAACAGGCGCACTCCGTCGTGGAGAGCCGGACCTCTGGAGACAGTTTGATGGCAAGTCAGATGAATCAGAGCGTTGCTTCGGAGCCGTTTGCGGCCTCTACGACGAAAGACCAGGTTGTAGACACGAAGATGTTTTATTTCTATTCGATTCTAATAATTTTCGATTCTAGGCTACGAAATCCACTGCTGCTAAGACCGTAGGTGGGGGCCACCGTATTGCGGAGGTGGCGGTGTCAGCGGGGCCCCCGAAGATCGGGACAGAACAAAAGCGAAAAGGCCCCAAGAATCTGCTCATCTTCCAAGCGCCACCGCGGCGGCATGCGTCCGACCCTGGTGTTGAGCAAAACCCCATTGGTTCGGACAACGAGTTCGACGACGATTCTGGTAACGGACGCATGAGCAAAGGCGTTGGGAAATCGAAAGGCAACGGGAATTTGTTTTTGAAAAGCTGCGAGCCGGATATTAACGGTAGAAGAGCTTCGGACCTACAGGAAGCCAATGGGTCTGCCAAAAAAGTAGCGGCCACGAACGACCCGCAGCGTAAGTGGGTAGACAAGTTTCTGGATGCCATGCGTGAGAAGAAGAAGACAGCGATGGAACTTGCGCCTTTGCTTGAGCTGGTGCCTGAATTCGCGAAAGCCATGAACTCACCGCCTCCCAAGGAACTCGAGCGGCTAGCGCATCGGTTCTTCGTGCTCAGGAACGATTTCTTCAGCGTCACTGAGAAACAGCAAATACCGGTAAAAAAAGCTGGCGCAAACGAGTCAGAGAAAGCTCCTGCTGTGAAAAAAACAGTTTATACAGTGTTTCGTAGGTGCTAGCCAATTGATGTCGGGATTTGCCCTGGAGTGGATATTTTTCTTGCGCGTGTTCTATTCGGTAAATATCAAAAAAGTCTCTGATCTGGCCCCGGGCTTTTTCGAATTTTTTGTCCGAGTGTCGATTGTGTTCTTTTTTTTTCCCTAATGACGCGTTTTGCAATAGACTTTTTTGCGTCATCTCCTCAAAGATCATGTTTTGGAAAGATCTATTGCGTTCTAACATGCATTTTCAATAGAATCAGTTGGGCCAATACAACCAGAGGGCCCTGGAGCTGATCACGGAAAGTTTCAAGCAACGTTCCCCTGCAACGTTCAAATCTGATTTGAATCTTGTTTTCCCTCTGCCCCCTTATGTTTCCTGTCCCATTGTTCTCTAAAAGGAAATACCAAATATTTTCCCGGCCCAAGTCCATATTGCTTCAGCCTCTGGTAGTATCTATGTGGTCGCCTAGTGTTTTTTGGTAGGAGAGATTTACGTGATCAGTATCACATCGGCTGCAGAAAGATGTTCAAGATTCAGGGCGAGGGCGGGGAGGAGCTTTCTCGTCGAGCGGACGACGTGTTCAAGAATCTGGGTCAAGGCTTGGTGAAGCACGACCAAAAACAGAGGATTGATACAACGAATGCCCACATCATGACGTCCGTGCCCGGCATCCATGTCTCCTCCGATTTCTTCGACAGCATCGAAGAGAGCGCTGTGAACGAACCGGATCCGCTAAAAGACCTAGGGTATTCATAGACACGTTGGTGTGTTTCCGGCTTTAATCCGTCTTATGTAAATCTAGTTTCGAACTGGACTGCGACCCTTGTAGCACGAAGGAGATGGACGACGGCGACTTGGATTGCATGGGCACCGACAGGGGGCGACTGTACGGGGATCTCGGTGGCATTCGCAAAGACAGACTAGAAAAACAGAATCAATCTGAATCGTCATCGCGGCCTAGCGGCTCAGGCAACCCTTTCGGGACGCTGCAAAAACCGGCACAGCAAGGCACGCCGATGGACGGTCGAGAAAAGCATGGCAAAAAGAGATGCGCCGAGTACTTCAACTTCGGGCAATGTGGTATTTAAGATTTGGGGTAATTTGTTTGGATTATATTCGATGGAAAAAAGGGTACGGAGTGAAGTGCAGGTTTTCGCATGATGGCATGGACCCCAGGGAGCTGCAGCGGCTACAAAGGGTATTGTCTTCGAAATTTTTTCCAGACGAAAAACATTTTTTCCACCAGAAATGGAAGTCGGAGAGTCTCAAAGACGTGGAAATTAGTGGGAACAATGCCGCTGTAGCAGCTCAGGTACTCAATTCAATTCGTAGCTGCGCATATTTTAGCTTGTTGAAATCCCAGGTGATGGCCGAGATCCGCGCGCGGAAAACGGGCGACCCTATCGAGAACTTCTTGCAACCGGAGGGACAGTCGGTCGCTGACGTTGTGGGCGACAAAAAGCTGGAGTTCAAGGCGCGCGAGAACCCAGGCAAGCGAGAAAGACCTGAAACGGCTGGCCACGGCGAGAGAAAAAAGAACAAGATCCAGCTCAGCTATGACGACGACGACGATGAGGATTTATGAACTAGTGTCGTGAATGCAAAGCCACTTGTCGTGGCGTAAGTGGGTTAAAGTCTTCAGCATAATAAGAATCCAGTTTTCTTGGCTTGCTATGTGTGTTCTGGCCACCGTACTTTGGGTTGCAATAGATCTGGGTCAAGGGTTGATGTCTATAGAGAAGGGAGTATTTGTGGAGTTCTGGGTCGGCTGGGTCGGCAGGGGAATCGCAGTACACAATTTCGTGAAAAAAGAAGCGCGATCCTAGGTAAGGCTGAAAAGACACCGAGGCCCGGTGCTGGCACCTCGATAGATTCATTCAAATTTTCCACAGTGCTTTTTAGTATCAATTTTTGGGTCCCGGAAAAATGGTTTGCGAAAGTGTAGATTCGGTTATGAAAAGATGGGTCGAAAAAGTAGTTGAGGACCATGCAAGAAATTCCACATCTCTGAACATCGTCCAACCCAGATATGTTGGAGTGTGCTTTGACATACCTAGCCGTTCCAACACAAATTTTCCAAAAGGGGACGACGAGTCTCTGGTTTCTGTTCAGCCGGCGTGGCTCAGAGTTCAAGCTATCTCTGACGCTATCGGAACGGAGGAAGAGCCCGAAGCAGAAATACCCTTTTGCAGGGGCAATACTATGACCAGTTTGGCTTCCCCTTTATCAGTGAGGCTGGCTTCCTACCTTCTTTGTATCACGACAGCATTGTTACTTGGGCCGATTTCATTTCAGCAATTGACTTTGGTTAGAGGATCATCTGCGTCTGGAGAGAGACGGCAACTGTCGAGTTCGCCGGTCTTCTCCGAAGCCGAGGAAGGACTGCCACCGGAAGAAGATTGTCCGGAAGAAGGTGTTGCACCGCCAGAAGCAGTTGCTGCACGACCCGAAGCAATTGTTGCACGACAGCCAGAAGAAGACGCTGCAGCCGAAGGGCTGTGGCCACCTGCGGAGCGCGCTCTCTCAGACACTGCGGGCGGGCGTGGTCTTTTTTCCTTAAGCTTTTTGTTTAGGAACAGCGGCGGAGGGAATATATTAACAGCGGCGGAAACAGGGAGCCAGGAGTGGTTCACCGACTGGATGGACCAGGTTGACTGGATGACTGGGGTTTTGGTTAAAGTATGTCCCACGTTTCTTGAACTCTTGGAAGACTTGGAAGCTCGCATCAGGGTCGCATGGGACGACGATCCGGACCATCCGCATCACTTTTCGGTGGCTCCGCGGGAAGCGGAAGGCATTACTCGCATCGAAACGCTGCCTGGCTTCCTGTCTGATCAAGTCTTCGAAGAGGAAGAAACACCTGTCCGCACGCTGTTAAACGGTAATCTAAATAGGGACAAGTAGTAGTTGACATTGAATGGAATAATTATTTAATATTTAGATGCTGTAGAAGTGCTCGGACTCATTCCGCAGATGCTCGATCCACGGCTGCTTGTCATGGCTCCGTAGGAATTTATTCGTCCGCATTTTTTGCGTAAATTATTGCAATAATATCTTCACTCACAGGGAGGAAGCACATGCGCGCGTGCGAGATCTATGGAGCGCGCGGGCCAGTGTATTGTTATCAGCTATCGTAAGGGCTAGACCTGTATATTAGCTTCCTATGTAAACGCAGGTCCTGACCGGAGTACGGCAAGCCTATCGTGACTTCTCGGACGCAGTCGCGCATACGCGCCAGCTGAGGGAACGTTATAGTGCTGCTACGGTTGCAATCAATTTGGCGGATCTTGAAACGTGGTATGTGATGGAAGTGAACCTGGAAAGCGCTCGCTATATTGTGGGGAGGGTGCTGGCGGTGACAGAAGCAGCCTATAGTATGGCGATGCGCAGGGTCTTGTTGAGAAGAATCGACGAGGCTGTAGCTACTGGCGAAACAGAAGATAACGTATATTGGAGAGATTAAACTGACTTTACTTTGCTGAAAAAACACAGAGCGAAGCCAGGCGGCGTACGATAGACTGGTGCGACCTATTCTTGGAGGTATATTCAGAGTTGGGGCTGGTATATACAGGGCGAGTGTGAGAGAAAAAAAAAGCACGAGTCGAGAAAAATAGCAGGCGATGTGTGGAGTTGCCCCCCGACCCCGGCAGAGCAACTAGAAAGACGACGTCAAACTTAAAGTGTGAGAAAAGAACTGGTAAAGCCGTATTTTGTGTCGCGGCAAAACATGTAATGGTCGTTGAATCTGCAAACATGACGTGATTTTTGAACAACGTTTTTGTACCCCGAGTTGTATATGTGAAGTGTTCGGCAATTCGAAAGAAAAAACGCTTTTTCTCCTCTTTTTCAAGGTCGGAAAGATATTTATCATATGCTCACCAACACAGCATCACCCTTATTTCATTGCATTTTTCATTCGAAATTCGCAGGGTTGTTTGCTCTCCGCCAGCCTTGTTGTGTCTTTCTCCTGCTCCTGGACTCCTGTCTCTCTGCGAATAGTTTGTATTCAAAAGCGACTTCTAACACTGAGGAAATGTTTCTGCAAGTATTCTTGGTTTTTTTTGTCTGTTCGAAAGCATTAACTTGTACATGCGAGAATCCGAAGAAAAAGTGCGCGGTAGTAATTGATGAAGCGATATCGTGGACTCCGATAAACGCCGAGGCAAGTATAGCTGCATTGGCCGCACGAGGGATTCCGTCTGTGTATCTGGATTCCAGGGAATTGGATAACTACTACAAGCATGGGATTGTTGCCGACTTTGCCTATACGGACATGTATTTGCGATTTTTTTTGCACGATACTATGCCTGTGCTTTTCGAAAATTTAAAAAATCACATGTAGTACTACTCATGTAATTCTTAGCTTCGGGTGTATCGTCGGTTTGGATATCTCGAAGACGAAGCGGTTTTTGGAAGAAATTGCGAAATTCAAGACAGTCAATAAAGTTGACAATGATGAGCTTGACCCGCTCGCGCAGATCTCACGGGGGTTGAATGAAGCTATTCGACGCGCGGCGCAGTGTGGTCGCTGGCAATCTAATACAGACAATACAGAGTCTTGGCAGTCAGAGTCTGGGCAAACCGACGAGGAGGTTAGTGCTTTTATCCGTCGCGCAGATTCGATGTTTCTTTCTGCTACATTATTCGACAGAGGATTAGAATCGTTGGCAAATAGAATCCGCTCCTATCTGGAATATTGGGGCAGGAAAACAGCATTAGAAGTTGCAGTATGCTGCGGCCGCAGGTGGATCGTGGAGAAGATCTTGCGACGGAATGAAGCTTTTGACCTGCGGCGGCTTTTTTGGTTGGCTTGTCATCATGGTCATGTCGAGATAGCACGGCTTCTTCTGAGCATTGAGTCTTCTACCGAGGATCGAGTCGACGTAAATTATTTGTACGGCGCACCGACAATGAGCTTCGTGCAAAAACAGCGGAATAAAATAAGCCCAAGTCGTTCGATGGCCGTGACCCCTCTGATGGCTGCTTTTCGAAGTTTGAGACCTGCTGTGGTCGAATTTCTTCTCGAACTGTCTGACCTAGACTTGAACAAAAGGGAACCGTTAAACGGCGAAACCGCGTTGATGATGGTTTGTAGAAAGAGCTTGTGGGGAAGAACTGAAAAAAAAGAAAAATTTGCGGACGCAACGAGTGATCCCCGCGTGCCGATTTTGGAACTTCTTCTCCACGATCCTCGCTTAGATTTGAATGCAGTTGATGACAGCACCCCTGCCGAGACGGCTTTGGTGAAGGCCGTGCAAGCGGGAAGCCCTCGGATCGTGGACATCTTGCTACAATACAATCCGGAAACCGATGCAAGAGATTTCTATTTGAACTCGACGCGGGGCGTAGTTTCAACTCGCGGAGCACTATTTCAGCTCGCGCTCCAATACAGGGGGCCCCAAACAGCGGATGCAGATAGACACGCAATGTTGATTAGCCTGCTGGAGGCAGGCGCCACGCTAAACTTTAGCCTGCTGGAGGGAGGCGCCACGCTAAACGAAAGTCGTAGCCTTCGAAAGATGTGTAGCTCAGCAGCTGGGCTTCCCAGCCAGAGTGACCTCTGGTACAATGCTTTGCGCCGTGCTGGCTGGGGTGTAATTCTTGCTATTGAAAAAACAATCGAATGGGGGGGGCGCGATTGGCGGCTTCTTACGATCGACGGCTTTGAAGCTGCGTGGTCGCCGGAGTCTGAGCCGCTCCTAACGCAAGCTCTAGACATGAGCTCGCGCAGACTGGGGAGAAATATGACGAGTGTTGTGGAGCTGAAAGGGCTTTGGAAAAGGGCGTCGACGTTTAAAGAAGGACGTTTGGACAGATATGTGGCGCGGCATCGAATATATTTATGGATACTACAACTCGCTAACGAAAAGGTTGGCCTGCAACCTTGGACCTTGTCTCGCTTGGCGGAAGCCGAAAAGGTCCTGCAGAAAGTGGATTCGCTATGGAAACAATTCGTATTGGACTTAGCTCACCATTCTCAATCAAATCTGATAGTGTAACCATAGTAGGGTTGTTTGAGTTCTGCCTGAAAACTGGCAGCATATTTCGGAACGATCAAACAAAGTCTCTGTGTGAACTTAACAAACACAGCGACCGTTTCTTGAAAGTAGCTTTTTCGATTCTGGCTGCGTAGCTGTTTAGAAATAATAGCTATGATACAGCGGAATGAGCATACGAAGGGTCAGCGCATAGAGCTCTGGCAAATGGTAATTTTCGAGGTGCTCGATGAAATGATCTCGGGGCACGGTTGCGAATTCGACGTTTTTACTAGATGTATGATCTGCGCTCTACTGGATGAGGTGTTTATGCGTTCAAGGAAAATGAAATGTCTTTCGCATCGAGAAAAATCATTTTTATCCCGTTTTTGTCCTAGAAAGTCGCACTTTTATCCTGTTTTTATCCTAGAAAGCCTCTTTTTCTTCAGAAGACTTGCAATCATATGAATTGAGTATACCCCCCACTCGATCCAATCTCTCCGATGTGCAAGTAGAAATTGATATGAATTACTATTGAGAGCGTGATCTTTTCCACACTTGCTCCGATTCTCAACAGCCCCGGATGTTACTGTGTTTACTTATTTTACCTTTGGTCTATGGCGGGCCTTTGAGAGACTTGCTGTACACGTACTATGATGACGAGGTGGAAGACGCCGATCAGGTGAAGGAGTGTCTCGATATCCTCGATGATGGTCTGGAAATCGACGAATCCCACGTGCCTCGGATGAACTTCGAGAAGCTCAAGACGGAGCGCATGTATTTTTTCAGTTCAGAATTTGGATGAATAAACGTGGCTCCAGAATACGATGCATGGACTTCTCCGTTGGGGAAGAGCGTCGGGAAACAAACCACCTCTTGTGACCTTCTCTCTCAATATAGACGTAGAGTCGCCCTTCTATAGTGACGCCACGACCCGTGGAAAAAGTACTCATTGTCCTACTACGTTATCCGCGGTAAGAACTAGCCACGAAATATCGTATTAAACAATATAAAAACGAATCTGATTTTACTACAAGTTGTGAAGCGGGGGGCCACTCTTCGCTCAGAAATCTGACCAACCGAGTGTGAAAGAAGAAAAATGTTTAGAAAATACAAAATATGCCGCGAAAAATCAAATTTTCAGAAAATAGAAATTTTTAGAAAACGCATACACGCAGCGGACAAGACGACCAGCTAGAACAAATCGACCGAATTTAAACGACCCAGGCATAGCTTAAGCTAGGCTTGCTGTCCTTTCCGGTCATCGTCACTCGGCCTCCCGTAGCCCTAAGACTAGGACTCTATAAAAAGACATCTCTTGAAATCTATAATCATGCAACAACGGTGTGCACCCCACTGCTGCAATTATTTTAGACTCAATCGCGGTTTGAAAGTGCCCACAGCACTTACTGGGTCCCGCGCTGGGTTCATTAAGTCCAACGCGTTTAGAAAAAAAAAATTTTCATAGACTCTTCAGAGTGTGAAGCACGATGTCACTCTTCGCTACCATATCAATAATAGAGGATTTCCTATCGTGGTCCGTAGATCCACTGTCATGAGCCCAATGCTATAGACTGTACTAACTCGTATTAAGCATGCTAACGATTATCTAGGTATAGGGCCCCCCGTCTATTAGAACACCAAGACACCAGATCTTGAGTCAACCCTGCTTCTGTATGTCTTGAGCCAAACAAAGTTTTCATGTGTTTATAACCAGCAGCAACGCAAACAAACGCTTTACTAACAGAATACGATGCATGGACTTCTCCGTTGGGGAAGAGCGTCGGGCGATGATTTCCTTGGCGGTGCATCAAGAGATCTCGGCGCAAATGGAGGGATTGATAGCGGACGTCGTGAAGGGACTAGGGATAAACACATTGCCGTATCGCAGTCAATCACAAGTGCATACGCTGCTGGAGAGAGTCATACACTGCTGGGGAGTCAAGGTCGCGTCTCAGGTTCCAATTCCAACCGGGATATTAGGGGCCAGCCACAAATTACCGCATCCTGCTCGGGCTGCGCCCTTTCAATAGTTTCAGCCCCGGGATAATATACAGGTGGCAATACGTCTGGGTTTGACGGAACTGGCAAAACATTTGGTGCGTGAAATGAGCACCTATGCGACGTTTCCCAGCGTGGTTCAATTAGCGTGTCGCAGGGGTGACATCACGATGTTGGAAATCCTGCTGGACTGTGGTGATCCAGCCCCCCTGCTTTTGTCTCAACCAATGGGATGTTGTCCGCTGGTCACAGCTTGTAAAGCCCTGCAGAGCCCTGTGGTAGAGCTGCTCCTGTCTCGGAAAGCGGATGTGAACGTGGCAAACCGTGGCGGCGAGACACCGTTGATGAAGCTAGCCACCCTCACGACGCGATGGTCATCTTGCAGTGGCTTGGGGATTTATGATCACGGTGATCCTTTCGAACATGAGCGGGCGCTTGACCTAGTGCTGAAAGTTCCCGAGATAGATTTGGAGCGTAGGGATCCATCTGGGCTTTCTGCGCTTCTGAAAGCAATTGACAGGTGTAACTGCCAAGTAGTGGAAATACTTCTGGACAAGGGAGCCCTGGTCGATTCGATTGCATTGGAAAAGGCGATTTTCAGATGCACGATCAGTCATAGAGAGCCAACGTCGCCTGTGGGGCATTGTCGAGACCAGATTTTATTCTCTTTGCTTGCAAAAAGTAAACTCAAAGTAACGGAGGAAGTAATCAAAAACCTATGTCACCAGTATCGCCAGCGCGCGTTTCACGAAGACGTCCTACCATATTTCTCCGGCATTCTTCTAGTCCTGGCTCTGGAGGGAGGTCTATTTCAGATGGCGGATCAGTGCCTTCTTTTTGACAAAAACTTAAGCGGGGAGCCAGAACAGAAGAACATAATTAGAAGGAGGTGGGGACCGGGGAAGTCAATGGCAGCACCTTTGGGTTTTGCTGGCAGACGAAGATACCTGCTCAAGGCAATCGACATGAGTCATCGTCGAGTGACGGAGATGAGGCCGCCTGCTTCTTCACACAAAAAGCCGTGCGCCGGTGCTGCCTACACACTTGCGAAGTTGGGCCACTATCTTAAGAAAATGGATGTATATGTTGAATACCTTCGCAAACTGGACGCCATGGAAGCAGCCCGACAAAGATCGAGCCGTTGCTCGCGTCTCATTCGTCGCTTTGGACTCTGCACAGGCGGATTCAAGACGGAGGAAGATAACGCTGACGAAGCCCTCGGTGAAGCACATTGCCACACTGTTGCAAGCACATTGTATGTTAGCTCAGCAATGCTTCTCTTGATCGGTCAGTGCCCTGATAAAGATAACCCGTAATAATCGAGAACACTGCCGCCCAAAGGCACTGATCCCCCTGGTGTGTAAAGATAAAAGAAACTGGCCTGGCAGTGAGTGAAAAAATGCTCCTGGCAGCTTGATATGAGTGAATTACTTGATACTGTGCGAAAGTTACAATAAACTGGGACGTCGTTGTCTAAAGGCGTCTAAAAGGCGCGTCGGCTGAGAAAAGGTCCCAAGCCCCTCTATAATAAGACTTCCTTTCTCAAATAATAATATCAGCGTTTCTGAGTCATGGCGTTTCACAAGCATCTAAAGCCTATTCAGTTTCTTCATTCATCTCTTCAGAGATTGAAAAAGTGCGTATACATATGAGAGAAAAAGTGCGTATTCATGTGTCAGCTTAGCTCACAGGTAATTTCCGTTTCTGTGACTGTGTCATCTAGGCGGTTCTAAAGGTTCGACACATAGTAACCAAAATCAAGAAGCAGAAAACGTTCTGTTCAGTTTGTTCTTAGAATTGTCTTTCTTTTTCCACGGAAATATCTTTTTCGCTCTTAGAATTGTCATGCTCCAACGATACTTTCCATGAATGCTCATGTGCATCGTTCTGAAAACGGAAATTGCTCATGAAAAGAAAAAGTCAAACAGGAATTCTTCATCCTACAAACAGTTATCTCGTTGTCTGGACTCAGAAAGAGCATCAATACTTCCTTTGAGAGTATCCCCTGAATCCAATTTGAAAGTATTCTAGTACGAAAATTTGAAAATGTGCGGAGTAATTCTGTTTTATCTCTTGCAGGGCGTTCGAGCTGCGGCTGATTTTGGTAGCAGCGGGTCTGCTGTCCCGGGCTCGGACGTAGTAGCGGACGGAAGCGCCTTCGTGGCGCTTGTAGAAGCGAAGAAGAAGTGCGCAGATGTAATGGACGAGGCTTTGAAGTCAGGCCTACACGAAGGTGAGAAAGGTCTGGCGGCGTTCGTAGGCACCCCGATTCAGGGGTTGGAATTTTATGGGGAGGAAAATTCACCGACGACTTTCAACCCGCTGCTCGACACGTACAGGCGAGGCCTGTCGCTCAACATGCTGCCTATGTATGAGTTTTTGAAGAAAATTTTGTCAAGTTTTTACTTAACATGTTTGACAGCTTCAAGTGTATATTCGCCTTGAGCGAGGACGAGCTGGATCCGTTGTTGCCGGTGAATACGACAGCGCTAGCCGCCGCGTTGGACCATGAGATTTTTTTCGGCTTGATTTGCAATACGTTGGCCGAAGACGTCCAACGCGTCGAAACTGCTCTGACGCGGCCGCGCCATAGTTTGTCGGACAACAAGCTTGCGCGCGACGCGGTAGTCGGTAATTTACTCAAGCTGGATAGGATCATCGAGCTTCGCATCAAGGAGTTCGTGCAATATTGGGCGGAGCGCGTGGCGTTTGGAGTAGCGGTCTACAACACAGAGTCTCGAGAGCTGGTGGAGGTGTTGTTGAAACATAGGCCGGAGCTTCTGCATGTGTTCTTCCTGGACCAGGTCCCCGATTCATTTGTTCTTCCGGAAGAAGCTGACGTGAACGCGAGAGACCTGACGATGGGTGGCCAGACCGTGCTGATGAAGCTGCTGTTTCGGCTTTCCAAATGCAGCGATCAGCCCTGCAGGACAACGTTAGAAAAAACGATCGAGATGCTGATTCATCATCCCAAGATAGATTTGGACGTCGTTGATCACTCCGGCTATACAGTGTTGATGCAGGCAGTGGCGCATGGGAGCACGAAGATTGTCGAGTTGCTCTTACAGCTTGGAGCCAGAACCAACGTTGTGACTAGCAGAGGGACAGCTCTGACGGAATCCATGCGGTGGTGCTGTTTAGGGGACGGACCTATCCGAAAGATGCCCGCGAACCGCCGACGCGAGCGCAGGCAGATTTTTTTTGCCATACTGTGGGCCTCGGATAAAATCGCGGAACCAACGGCGGGCGCCATCGGCGTGAACCTGCGGAGTCGTTGGTGCCTTCAAAGCCAGCGGTCATTTTTGTCTGAAAGAGATCTGATAGCTGCGCAATTCCTGCTGCGAGACAAAGTCCCCTGCAGGGGCGGGGATGACTGGTCCGTTGAGCCGACTTTAGTGGGGATGGCCGTCGTACTGCTCGTCGAGGCCGGATTGAGTCATTATTTCTCGATCGGTGATTATTTTCGCGGTATGCAAAGGTTGAAGAGAACGGTTGGTTCTGCGGAACTACAAGTTGTGCCTCATTTCGTGCGTGATGCCATGGACGTGGCAGTCAAGAAGTTGACGACGCTGGTTGACAGTGGGTGTACGGTGAACGAGGCAGCTGGCTCGGAAGATGCGAAGAAGTTAGAGATCTACTTGGGCGTTTTGCGCGATTTGGAGGGGTTCGTAACCTTCCCCGACCCCCAAGGGTCCACGGCGTTTTGCAAGAAGTCCCGCAGTCAAGCTGCAGGCGCGTTGTTTTCAATATCAAAAAACCATTGGGGGTGGCCCCGCTCGATTGGGAGGATTGTCCTGCATCCCTTCCGGTACCAAAATGTTCCCCAAGTTCATTCCGAGTCCACCTGAGCAGATGAAATTTCACTTGTCAAGTGGATTGCAAAATTCGTCTCTCTGACAGAGCAAGACATGCAACTGAGACAGGCAAGGTCCTGAAAAGTGACAGCCTAATAAGTCAGAAACCTCCGCCAGCCTTCTTCGCGGCCGGGCCTAGATTTCCTCCTTTCGCTTTCGCCTTTGGGGGGCGTCCCGGTCCACGATGTTTCGCAGGAGGTGGATCACGTTGAGGTGGATCTTCTGGGTCCAACACTACTACTTCTGGGTCATCTGTAGAGAGGAGATGACTGTATGACTTGCATTATGAGAGATGAAATGATGCACTACTGACTCATGCTGTTCTCTCGGACGAGATAAGACTGTAATGACTACTGAGTGTACCTCCGTCTACGGGTCCCAGGTTGTCCGGGTCTGGCGGATTCACGGGGAAACCTAAGTTGTCCACCGCGGCAGGTTCTTCTCCAATGTTGAGAACTTCTTCAGCAACGGCAGGGGCCGGAGGAACACCTGAGAGTGTATAGACTTTGGAAGTCTGAAAATTGCGTAAGCTCTGAAAAGAACTCTCTCTCATGCATTGGCTAGACACTCTGAGCGAAATTACGAGAGTTTACCGATCAGTCCTGGATCTTCTACTGGAGCCGGGGCGGCAGCCTCGTTGATCGCTGGGCCAGGAACTGTGATTTTGAAGATTTGAGTCCTGATCAACCGTGGGCCCTTGTGTAGGGCTAAAAAGTGACAAACCTTCTGGGACCCCCGCGGGGACAGGATCAGGGATGTTGATCGCACCTCCATCTTGTGGTGGCACAGCCACTAAAACAGGCTGGGGTACGGGTAAAGCCTTAGCTTTTGGGGAGTTTCTCGCCGCTTTAGCCTTAGGAGGCATTCTAACAGAGTGACCGGGCTATCTACCCACCTAATTCGAAATTCCCAAATCTGAGGGTTTTGGGAGACATTTGAAAATTGTGTTATAAATTCTCTCATTGCGGAGACAAGAAAATTTATAATTTGCAGTAGACGCGACGCGACGCGAGAGAGTCATGACTGAGAACACAACTATAGCGGCTTGAGAGAGCCGATTTACAACAGAGAGCTGTTGCCATTGGGCTTTGACAACCCCAGCAGGCTTTGGCAACCATTACGGGCTTTGGCAACCCTAGGAGGCTTTGTGAGCCTAGTATGTAGTGCTTCCCGTCGGTTCGTGAGACCGCAACGGGGGGGGCGTTGGTGGAAATCTGTGGGTTTTGACAACCTTCCTGCCCCAGAGAGGAGCGGAACCGAGGAGAGGGTCTTGGCGACTTCACCCTCCTACGCGAACCGGCCCTTCTTCTCCCCTTTGTCAAGGGAGACAGAAAGGACTGGGCTTTTTCTCTTCTTTTCCACACGATAGAGATCGTGAAAAAGGAAAATCAGAGGACTCACATTTACGACTCAAAGAGCCGAAGGAGGGGGAACGTCAGCGCCCCACATCTGGTCAATCCTTTGGCAGGAAAGGAAGGATCGAAATCCTCACACCGAGCTCAAACATTAGTTTTAACCAACAGAAGTTGGCGGCCCTCCTTTCAAGCAGTAAACCGATTTCCACGAACCCCTCACCCGCCCCTGTGGGCTGCAGCGAAGACCAAGAGACCACAGTCCAGGAAATTTTTCACCCAGAAGGTATAGTCAGCTTGGGCGAGAAGCGGGCTCGATGCCACAACTCTGTTCAAAGTGTCAATTAGTCTATAGCCTTAGAGTCAAACGAATTGCAGCAAGCGTGAACTTACTGAAAACGTGGGCAGTCCAAGAGACGAGCGAAAGGATTCGTAGAAACCGATCACTGCGAATCAGGAGGACCTCCTAATGAAGCCGTGAGAGCTCGGCAAACCAAGATGGCTGCTCCTGAGAGAACACCGAAGGGGCGAGGCCCTTGTTTGAACACGAGATCACAATAACTAGAACCCTAATCTTATTTAGACGTTACGCAAGCTACACTTGCAAATAGAGAGAAAAAACTAGAAGCTACCATTCCGAGGCTCAGCTTTTCTGAGCTCGCCTGGACCCCTCTTCAAATGAAACAAGCGGAAATGAAATTTGTCCAGCTAGAAATATTTATGTTGTCCGGCTACAAGAAAGAGAAACCATATGCCAGCTCTAATATTAATAAAACTGTGAAACACGTTAACCAGCCGGAAAGCCACACAGTGTAAAGCCCTTCTTTTTTC